>Ga0208765_1000213_pt1 | contig 38031 bp, 32 predicted proteins | sample ETNtaG_2_FD_185783 | JGI IMG/M metagenome (GOLD analysis project Ga0208765, IMG submission 185783) | Marine microbial and viral communities from oxygen minimum zone, Eastern Pacific Ocean - ETNP201406SV203 (SPAdes) (version 2) | ecosystem: Environmental > Aquatic > Marine > Oceanic ...
CAAGCGGGAGCTTTTGTTCCAGAAGTCGTCCTTAAAAATCCTGAAGTGGTCACGCAACTCCACCGAGAATTCATACGTGCAGGTTCTGATGTGGTTCAAGCCTTTACTTATTATGGCCATCGAGAAAAATTAAGAATAATTGGCAAAGAAGATCTTCTTGAACCTTTGCAAAAACAAGCTCTTAACATTGCACATAATGCAGCAAAAGAATTCCCTGATTTAGATTTATTGGTTTGTGGTGATGTTGCAAATACGAATATTTATGATCCTAATGATAAAAATTCATTTAAAGAATGTCAAAAAATGTATGAAGAACAAATTGCATGGGCAAAAGAAGCTAAAGTTGATTTCGTGGTTGCCGAGACCATTAGTTGGGTTGAGGAGATGAAAATTGCCTTAAAGGCAATCAAGGATGAGGGATTTATTGCAGTTGCTAATTTTGCCATTCCCAGAGGGGATAAAACTAGGGATGGCTATTCAGCAGAAGACGCATGCAAGATAGTAGAGGATTTAGGCGCAGAAGTTGTTGGATTAAATTGTTATAGAGGACCACAAACTACAATGCCTTTGCTAAAAAAAGTTAGAGAGAAAGTTTCTTGTCATGTTGCGGGACTGCCCGTTCCTTATAGAACTACTGAAAAAGATCCAACTTTTCTTAACATTCATGATCATGCTTGCGATTGCATTCCTGGAAATAACGCCTTTCCTGTAGCCTTGGATAGTTTTTATTGTAATAGATATGAAATGGCAGAATTTGCAAAAGAATGCATGCAAAACAAAATTAATTTTATCGGCGTTTGCTGTGGAGCCGAACCTCATCATGTAAGAGAAATGTCTGTCGCAATCGGTAAAAAACCTATTTCATATGAGTTTTACCCTGATATGAGCAAACATTTCCATCATGGAACTGACTCTAGCTTAAAAAAAGTAAACAAAGAAATTAAATACTAAAACAGAGTTTTTAGAAGAACAAAATTTATCAAATTTGCATCATGAAAAATGATCCCATACTACAACCATATAAATTAAAACATTTAGAGCTAAAAAACAGATTAATGACATCTGCTCATGAACCATCTTATTCCGAAGAAGGAATGCCTAAAGATCGTTATAGACTGTATCATGTAGAAAGAGCAAAAGGAGGCGTCGCGTTAACCATGACAGCAGGGAGCGCTGTCGTATCTCCGGATTCACCTCCAGCTTATAATAATTTGCATGCATACAAAGATGAAATAATTCCTTGGTTGAGAAAATTAACAACAGAGTGTCATGACTATGGAACGAAAGTAATGATTCAAATCACGCATCTTGGCAGAAGAACTAATTGGAACCATTCAGACTGGCTACCTGTATTATCCTCATCCCCGATAAGAGAGCCCGCTCACAGATCATTTCCAAAAGAAGCAGAAGACTGGGATATTGAAAGAATTATAGAAGATTATGCTGATGCGGCAGAAAGAATGAAAGAATCTGGAATGGACGGTGTGGAAATTGAAGCTTATGGACATTTATTAGATTCTTTCTGGTCTCCTGCAACTAATAAGAGAGAAGATTCATATGGTGGCAATCTAGAAAATAGGATTAGTTTTTCAATCAAGGTAATTAATGCAATTAGAAAAAAAATTGGAAGTGAGTTCATTGTAGGGATGCGTTTAGTGGCTGATGAAGATTGGGATATTGGCCTCAGTAAAGAAGAGGGACTGGAGATTGCAAAAAAAATTATAGAAACTAATAAAATAGATTTTTTAAATGTCATCAGAGGTCATATAGATACAGATTCAGCGTTAACAAAAGTCATTCCAATTCAAGGAATGGCTTCTGCGCCTCACTTGGATTTTGCAGGAGAAATTAAAGAAGTTACAAAATTTCCTGTTTTTCATGCTTCAAAAATTAATGATGTCGCAACAGCAAGACATGCAATTTCTACAGGTAAACTAGATATGGTTGGTATGACCAGAGCTCATATTGCTGATCCGCACATTGTTAATAAAATCATTGAAGGCAGGGAAGATAGAATAAGGCCTTGTGTTGGCGCCACTTATTGTTTGGATAGGATTTATGAAGGCAATGAAACTCTTTGTATTCATAATCCTGCAACGGGCAGAGAAGCTTACATGCCTCATGAAATAACAGAAAGAACAAAAGAGAAAAAAAAGATAATTGTAGTTGGAGCTGGACCTGCAGGATTAGAAGCCGCTAGAGTTTGTTCAGCCAGAGGTCATGATGTTGTGGTCTATGAAGCTTTAGATAGTCCAGGAGGGCAAATTAATCTTCTAAGCAGGTCTAAAAGAAGAAAAGATATGATTGGAATAATTGAATGGCGGTTAGCTGAATGTGAAAAATTTAATGTTAAGATAAATTATAATGTTCTTGCTGATAAAGAGATGATCTTATCGCAAAATCCTGATGTAATAATTATAGCAACGGGCGGTGTTCCGAATTTAAACAATATTCAAGAGGGGTCAGATTTAGCTATTTCAACATGGGATATAATTAGCGGTAATGCAAATATTGAAGAAGAAGTGGTAATATATGACGACAATGGTTCGTACCCAGGACTTCAAGCAGCAGAAATTATAGCCAACCATGGTTCGAAGTTGGAAATAGTAACACCAGAGAGATTTTTTTCTCCAGAAATTGGAGGAATGAATTATGTTCCTTATGCTAAAACTTTCATTGAAAAAATGGTGAAAATTTCAATTAACAAAAGAATACAAAAAATTAATAGGAGAGGAAATAAATTGCTTGTTACTTTAGGATCTGATTATTCAGATAATCAAGAAAAACTGGAAACTTCTCAGGTTATCATAGAGCATGGCACTGTGCCATTAGATCAACTGTATTTTGATTTAAAGAGTGATTCATATAATCTAGGCAGTATAGATTATAATTCTATTATAAAAAATATTTTTACAGAGCTCAAAAAAAACAACCAAGGCAGTTATTTTTTGTACAGGGTAGGTGATGCTATTTCAAGCAGAAACATACACGCGGCAATTTATGATTCTCTGAGAATTTGTATTAATATATGATTGTGAATTTAGACGATCAATCATTTCTGGGTTTATGTAATATAGCCATAGAGGCAGGTCTAATAATAAAAAAACATTATAAAACAAAGATAGATATTTCTTTTAAAGAAGATCAGTCACCATTAACAGCAGCGGATCTTGATTCTAATCAACATATCACTAAATCACTTTTGAAAACGTATCCCGATATTCCAATTCTGTCTGAGGAATCATTTATAGGTTGGAATCTTAGAAAAGATTGGACAACCTATTGGTTAATTGACCCGCTAGACGGAACAAAAGAATTTATAAATCAAAGGGCAGAATTTACAGTCAATATTGCATTAATTGAAAATAATGAACCAGTCCTGGGGGTAATTTACGCGCCGGCATTGTCCGTTTTATATTACGCGGGTAAAAATAACGGATCATACAAACTCGCATGTGATCAAACGATTAATTCATTGTCTGATTCTACCAAAATACGAACAAGTCATAAAAAAAATTCAGACCACTTTTATGTCTTTAAAAGCAGGTCCCACTCGAATGATGAATTTGAAAGTTGGGTGAAAAATAATGTTGATGATTATGAATTGATTCAAAAAGGCAGTTCAATCAAGTTTTGTGAAATAGCAGAAGGCAAAGTTGATTTGTATCCCCGCTTTGGTTCAACCAGTGAGTGGGACACAGCGGCTGGCCATATAATTTTAGTGGAAGCGGGCGGAGAGATTAAAAGCATTAATGATGAAAAAATATTATATAATAATAAAGAAAGTGTTATTAACCCTCCTTTTATCGCTTCATGTAAATTAGATAAATGAAAAAAAAATTATGAAAATATTGGTTTGTGGCTTGCCTGGATCAGGCAAAACCTGGCTTGCTGAGAGATTGGTAAAACATATCAAGAATTGCGCATGGTACAATGCAGACAGTGTCAGAAAATTCTCCAATGACTGGGATTTCAGCATGGAGGGCAGGATTAGGCAGGCCAATCGAATGAAAACATTTGCTGATTTTGAGCGAGAGAACGGCAGGTGGGTTATTTGTGATTTTGTAGCGCCAACAAAAAAAGCAAGGAAAGCATTTGCACCCGATTATGTGATCTGGATGGATACAATTAAAGAGGGAAGAGTCGTATCATCAAAATTAAATGAATTAAAAGATATCCATAACCTTCCCTTTGACGCGGTATCCCTTTCTAAGAGTAAGGAGTTTGAGGATACGAACAAAGTGTTTGAAACGCCCAGAAAGATAGACACGCACGTTAAGCATTTCATGAATGATGAAGAAATAAAAAAATTAGCAGAAGAGGTGATAAATGTTTGATTGGAAAAAACCGACAGTGCAAATGCTTGGAAGATGGCAGCCGTGGCACGACGGACATATAGAATTATTTAGGCGCGCGTTACAAAAAACAGGTCAGGTATGCATCATGTACCGTGATGTTGCCGGTGTGGATGCTGGCGTTGAAGGGCAGGCGGACAATCCTTTTGATTTTGAAGACGTAAAAAAAAACATTATTAAAGGTCTATCAAAGCATGGATACGAAGAAGGCAAGGAATATATTGTGATAAAAGTTCCTAATGTTGTTGATATTTCTTATGGAAGAGGCGTTGGCTACTCCTTTACCGAATATGATTTAGGAGAAGAAATCCATAAGATTTCCGCTACAAAAATAAGAAAAGAGATGCGAACAAAGGGTAAAATAAAATAATTTCTATTTAACTGATGATTGCCCTATCAACCTGTTTTGTTTCAGGGACATCTTTTTTGATAAATGATTCCCGGTAAGTTATGTAAACCACCGAAACAAATATTATTACTCCTCCAACCCATGTCCAAATATCCGGCGTTTCCGAGAATATAAAAAATCCAATTAAAGAAACCCAAATTAACTTTGTAAATTGCAAGGGCATTACAAATGTGGTTTCACTCATTTTCAACGACTGTGTTATGCACCAGTGGGACAATAATCCAGCTATTCCCATCATTGAAAAAATTAGTAGTTGATTGAATGTGATGGATTCCCAAAAAAATAAAGACATGATAAAAAAAACAGGCGTCATGAAAAGAAGGTGATAAAAAATAATTGTCAGATTAGTGTCAATGCTTGATAATCGCTTGATAAGTATAAGGACAAACGAAAAGCTCAGCGAAGCTATTAACATTAGCATGGCGCCATATTCAAAGGGAATGTAACCAGGTCGTATGATCACTAATATGCCTATAAAACCCAGTATCAGAGCAGCGGTTCTGTGCATCCGGATCATTTCCCCTAAAAAAAACACTGCCAGAATGGTGGTAAATAAAGGAGTAGTGAAACCCAAAGCGGTTGCTTTTTCAAACTGCATCATTCCCAGTGCGGAGAACCAACAAATCATGGAAACAATGTTGAACATGCTTCTCGTGAACTGCAGTTTAATATTATTGCTTTTCAGGGCTTGAAACTTATTTCTTGCCACAAAAGGCAAGAGAAATATCAATCCAAGAAGGCATCGATAAAAACAAATGATGAACGGATTAAGATCATTGGATAAAAATTTCACGCCTGATGCCATCAAGGCTGCTGTGAGCGTACCGGCAATAGCTAAAGCGACAACAATGAAGGATTTATTATTTAGCACTACTGCGCAGCGATAATCGAGGCGGCAATAGAGGCTAAGCGGGAAGAAGCGTCATCAGCCCTGCTTGCCACAACAACGGGAACTTTTCCTCCCACCACAAAACCTGCGGCGCACGCGCCCATGAAAAAGACCATGATTTTGGACAGTGAATTGCCCGTCTCCAAGTTCGGGACAAGCAATATGTCCGCTTTACCCGCCACATTATTGCTGATATTTTTAATCCGTGCCGCCTCAGGAGAAACGGCGTTATCAAAAGCAAGGGGTCCGTGCACGTATGCATCGATGTTTTCTTTTTGAGCGCGCGCCATCACTTCTTTCGCCTCCATTGAACTTGGCATGCTTTCTATTGGATCCTCTGTTCCCGATAACACGGCGACTCGCGGCTTGGATATGCCGACTTTTTTTGCAAATTCAACTGCATTGATTAAAATATGCATCTTCACTTCAATGCGAGGCGACACATTGAGCGCTCCATCCGTGATGAAAAGAGGCTTATTGCTGTTTGGGATTGTCATATGCCAGATGTGACTGAGACGTTTTTTCCCAATTAAAGCGAATTCCTTTTTAAGATAAGCCCGCATCAATGTATCTGTGTGTAAATTGCCTTTAATAAGAACTTTAATTTTATCATCCCTTGCCAACTGTGCGCCGATGATTGCCGCTTCTTGATCATCGCTTTGATCAATGATTTCAAAACCATTTATATCCCAGTTAAGGGCGCTAGCCTCTTTCTGAATTCCGTTTTTATCACCAATAAAAATAGGTTTAATCAAGTTTAATTCAAAAGCCTGTTTAGCCGATTCTATGGCGACTGCTTGATGAGCGGAGACAATGCCTACCGGCATTTGTGATGTTTTTTTGGCTAAAGAAATTAGATTTTCTGGTACAACTGCTTTATTTTGACTGAGCATAATTTGATAAATTTCCTTCTATACCAGGGTTGAATTTTTTCCTATGAAATTTAGCTTTTTGTAAGGATTGTGCTTGGACTTCTTAATTCTCTCCTATACTTATTAATTAAAATTCACTTTAAATGGACAGAGGAATATGGATTTAGAAATCAACAAAGAACTTCCAAATTCTCTGGAAGAACATTGGATGCCTTTTACTTCTAACAAGGATTTTAAGGAGAGTCCGCGCTTGATGGTGAAAGCTGAGGGCGTTTATTATACAGATCATCACGGCAATAAACTAATTGATGCAAGTTCAGGTTTGTTCTGCAGTCCCGCAGGACACTCGCGTCCAGAAATTCGCGAGGCAGTATCACATCAACTTGAGCAATTAGATTATGTTCAGCCCTTCCAGCAAGGGTACGACGGATCCTTTGAGCTTGCCAGAAGAATATCCAAGCACACTCCAGGAGATTTAAACAGAATATTTTTTACCATTTGCGGATCCTCGGCCGTTGAAACGGCCATTAAAACTGCCATAGCTTACTTCAAGGCAAAAGGTGAGGGCCATCGCTCCCATATCGTTGGTCGTGAAAGAGGTTATCATGGAATGAATATCGGAGGTATTTCTGTTGGCGGCATGGTTTCAAACAGAAAAACTTTCTCCAATATATTGATGCCAAATGTTCATCATTTACGACACACACACTTACCTGAAAATTTATTTGTTAAGGGCGAGCCTGAGACTGGTGCTGATTTAGCGGATGACCTGGAGCGAATTGCTGCCAATATTGGTCCGGAAAATATCGCCGCATGCATTGTTGAACCAATTGCGGGTTCAACGGGCGCGCTTGTTCCACCTAAAGGATATTTGCAAAAACTACGCGATGCTTGCGACAAGCATGGTATCCTTCTTATTTTTGATGAAGTTATAACTGGGTGGGGAAGAACGGGATATCCGTTCGCCGCGCAAGCTTTTGGCGTAACACCAGACATTATGACAATGGCAAAAGCTGTTACCAACGGGGTTGTGCCTCTTGGCGCCGTTGCTTCACGCGAAAGTATTTATGAAACTGTACTGGACGCCTCTCCTATGGGAGCAGTGGAATTTTTCCATGGATATACTTATTCTGCCATACCCGTTTCAATGGCAGCAGGACTTGCGATGCAAAATATTATTGAAAAAGAAAATCTTATCCAGCGCTCAAAAGACATGTCGCCGTATTTCTTAGATGGTCTGTTTAGCTTGAAGGATATTGATGTGATCACTGATATCAGGGGTTATGGCATGTTGGGCGGGATTGATATTCGTCTTGATGAAAGGCCTGGAAAAGCAGGATACTCGTGTTTTAAAAAATTATTTGAAGCTGGCTTGAGCTTGAAGGCAACAGGTGACTGTCTGATTGTAGCGCCTCCATTCATATGCGAGAAAGAGCATATTGATGAAATTATTGAAAAGCTTCGAACAGGCATTACTAACTATATGAAATCAAAATAATGTTGATTGGCGTTCCATCGGAAATCAAGGCACAAGAGTCACGGGTAGGCCTGACTCCAGAAAGTGTCCAACAATTAGTTAATTACGGACATCAAGTTTTAGTGGAGGATCATGCGGGATACGGTGCTGGCTTTGAAAATTCTGATTATGAGAGTGTCGGAGCTAAAATACTCAAAGAAGCAAGTGACATTTTTAATGATGCAGATTTAATTATTAAAGTTAAGGAACCGCTTCAAAAGGAAGTAGAGATGCTCCGTGAAAATCAAATATTATTCACGTACTTGCATTTAGCGGCCGCGCCGGAATTAACGGCCGGGCTTATCAAATCCAAATCTGTTTGTATTGCTTATGAAACAGTTACTGATGAAAATAACCACTTGCCTTTACTTGCGCCCATGAGCGCCGTTGCTGGAAGAATATCTATTCAGGCGGGCGCCCACTCACTAGAAAAAACTCAAAAAGGACGCGGTCTTTTACTTGGCGGAGCGCCAGGGGTACAGCCTGCTAATGTTCTTATTTTAGGCGGAGGCGTTGTTGGAGAAAACGCAGCCATTATTGCTACTGGAATGCAAGCAGCTGTATCTATAATTGATAAATCTTCGCAAAGATTAAAAGAACTTCATTCGAAATTCGGTGACGTCATCACTCCGCTTCAAAGCGACGATATTGATTTGCAAAAACATATTCAAGATTGCGATTTGCTCATCGGGGGAGTTTTGGTGCCAGGAGCGAATGCGCCAAAACTTGTTTCAAAAGAAATGGTCAGCTCCATGAAACGGGGAGCAGTTGTTGTTGATGTGGCCATTGACCAGGGGGGGTGTGTGGAAACAAGCAAACCGACTACCCATGCGGATCCAACTTATATGGTTGGAGATGTTGTCCATTATTGCGTGGCAAACATGCCTGGATGCGTGCCAATGACATCAACCCTTGCATTAAATGCCGCAACTTTGCCGTTTGTACTAAAGCTTGCGCAAGAAGGATACAAAAAAGCTCTTACAAGCGATGCGAATTTTTTAGCTGGACTTAATGTATGCCAAGGTAATGTAACTTATAAGGCAGTCGCGGATGACTTGAACTACGAGTACGTTGCTGCAGGTTCCGCTATTAATTAATATTTTTTGACAGCTTCAACCATCGTTTTTAATTTTTTCCTGGCAAGATTACGAGGAAGATGACCAAGACCACAATCAGGGGCGGCAATTAAACGATTAACGTCAATGTGATTTAGAGCCTTTTCTATTCTTGTTTGTATTTCACCAATTGTTTCTTCAGTACTGCTTGCAATTTTAATCAATCCCAAAATGATTTTTGTTGTTTTAAAACTTTCCAAAAGAGATAAATCATTGTAGCGATGAGCATCCTCAATTGAGATAGTATCAACAATAGAATCATCTAATAGATTGGCAATTCGTTGATAAGAGCTGAGCGGCGCTTTTGGATAGTCAACCGCATCCAATTTATCAGGGTATCCACAACATATATGAGTAATCTTTTCTATATCTCCATCTTCTAGGCCATTAAAACATTTTTCTAAGTTAGAAATTCCGTAATCAATTGCTTCTTGAGGCTTTCTTGCAAACAAAGGTTCATCAACTTGAACATGTTTACATCCTACCTCAGCTAATCTTTTTATTTCAACATTAATTGCAATAGCCAAATCATTTCCTAATTGGTTGTTCGAAGAGTAATAGTCATTCGCAACTGTATCTGTGATAGTCATTGGCCCGGGCAGCGTTACTTTAACAGGTTTTGATGATATTTTTTGCGCCGCAAGCCATTCATTCACCAAAAAAGAATCTTTAGCTTCAACTTTATTTGTAATTGTTGGTAAATAACATTCATAATTTCCTGTTCTTGCAACTTTTTTTGTTAATTGATTAAAATCAATGCCTGCAAGATGACGACAATGATAATGAATGTAATTTTCTCGTCGCACTTCCCCATCAGTAACTATATCAATTCCGCATTCAACTTGATCTTGAATAATTTCTTTTGTTGCTTTTAAAAAAATACCTTCTCTTTCATCACCCATCTTGTTGATTGCATCCAGATAATCCGCGGTTGGATTGGCGGTATCAGTTCCTCCTTCTGCATTAAACCAATCAGGCACTTGCAGATATGAAGGTTTTGGATAAGAACCTATGACAGTTGTAATCATAAGAGAAATATCATTGAATGTTCATTGAAAATCAAGGGTTTTCCTATTTTTTGCTTGGATTTAAAATATATCGACAAGTTTAATTAATTTTATAAAGTTAATAGAATTGGAAAAAAATAGTTGTTATTTAACCGCTGATATGATGAGAATGTGGTAATTTAAACAGGAGGAAATCCATATGGATAAAATTAAAAAATCCAGCCTTACAATTCAGAAAGCTGCACGAAAATTTTCTCGTCGTACAGCAATTAAACGAGGTGCTGCTGCAGCAGCATTTGTAGGTGCTGCCCCTATGTTTGTAAAAAATGCGTTTGCTGCCTCAAGTGGAGAAGTAAATGTTGTAATGTGGGGAGAATATTTACCTGACTCTGTTGTAGCTGATTTCAAAGCAAAAACCGGAATCACTGTTAACCATACTAAGATTGGTGACAACGGAGAGATTATTGCTAAAATGAAAGCTGGCGGCGGCGCTGGTTATGATTTGGCAAGTCCAACTAATATGAGAGCACTTCAGTGGGAAAACTTAGGCGTTCTTCAACCATTTGATATGGCTAGAATTACTAATCTTGGTAATGTTAATCCAGGCATGGTTGCGGTTGGAGAAAGAGACTGGAACTTTGGTGGAAAAGGTTCGCATTGGGTCCCACAACTTTGGGGTACAGAATCTATTTCATGGAGAACTGATAAATGGTCCCCCGATGGGTTACCTAGCTTTGGTGACATTTGGGAACCAAATCCAGGAATTGACGGCGCATTCATGATGGGCAGAACTTATTCCATGATGACTGGCTGTGGAATCTGGATGCATCATCAGGGCAAGATGGACTTTTGGTCTTCTTACAAAGATGAAGATACAATGAGAAAAAATTGGCAAACACTTACCGATTATTGTATTTCTAAAAAAGGCAATCTTGTAAAATTCTGGTCAGGCGCTGACCCGCAAAAACAAGGCTTTACATCTGATGGAGTGATCGTTGGACAAACTTGGGATGGACCAATTGCAGCGATGATGAAAGCAGGTGAGCCTGTTGCTTATCAAACAACTGACGAAGGAGCGCTTGCTTGGGTTGATGGTATTACTCTATCAGCGAAAGCAGAAAATGTTGATGAGGCATATGAACTTATCAATTATAGCTTCACACCGGAAGTTGGCGGTCAAACAGTGAATGAAATTGGATACAACTCCGCAGTTATTGGAGCTTCCGATCATTATTCAGATGAGACAAAAGCACTAGCTCAAGCAATATATCCAGGGGATACAGCTTCTAAGCTTAATCCATGGCCACCAGAGCCACCTTGGTATGCTGATGCAAGAGCTGAATACGCTAATAAGTTTGAAACAGCGTAATTAAATAATAGACTTTATATTTTATTTAGCGTCCTGGTTAACCAGGACGCTTTTTTTAATAGTTTTTATATTATAATTTGTTAAACTAATCATATTGAGGGAATAGATAGTATGAGTGCTGATGTAGAACTACAAAATGTTTCTGTAACGTTTGGAAGTTTTTATGCAGCAAAAAATGTCAGTGTTAAAATTCAAGAAGGAGAATTTTTTAGTTTTCTAGGACCTTCTGGATGTGGAAAAACAACTTTACTGCGTGCAATATCTGGTTTCTTGGATCCATCTGAAGGCAAGGTACTAATTGGTGGCAAAGATATGTCTGGAATTGGTCCTAATAAGAGACCGACTTCATTAATATTTCAAAATCTTGCTTTATTTCCCTTAATGTCAGTATCCGATAATATTGTTTTTTCTTTAGAAGTAAGAGGTGTTGGAAAAATTAAGAGGAAAAAAAGAGCAGATGAACTCCTTGAGTTGATTGCTCTAAGCGGACAAGGAGATAAGAAAGTACACGAGTTATCCGGAGGTCAAAGACAGCGCGTTGCCATTGCAAGAGCACTGGCTATTGAGCCTGAGGTTTTGTTACTTGATGAGCCGCTCTCCGCGCTGGATTTAAAATTACGTCAAAAAATGAGAACAGAACTTAGAGCCATTCAAAAAAGAGTGGGCATTACTTTTATTTACATAACTCATGATCAGGGGGAAGCCTTGACAATGTCAGACAGGGTAGCTGTAATGAATGAAGGAGAATTAGAACAGGTGGGCTTATGTGGTGATGTTTATGATTATCCAAACACTTCCTTTGTTGCGACCTTTGTTGGAGAAAACAATCCATTTTATTCAAAGGTGTTGTCAGTTGATAATGGCATAGTTAAGGTTGAATCACAAGGGAACACCTTTTTTGCAACCGCAGGTAGAATTGATGAGAAACAAAATCACTCTTTTTCAAACGGTGATGAAGCGATAATGTTTATTAGACCTGAATCAATTTTTATCAAGAATGAAAATAATAAACTGGATAATGTTTTTTCCGCTAAAGTAGTTACAATTGAATTTGAAGGAAACCTAAAAAATATTTATCTCAAAACGGAATCCAATATGAATGTAAGATTTAGCGTTCCAAATGCCGTGGATACAAGTGAACTTTTAAACAACAAAGAAGTTGAATTAACTTTCTCTTCACAAAAAGCAGTTGTGCTTCCAAAGGGCGCCCTTGCTGTAGATTAGATTTGATTTTTAAATGAATTCTTTTTTTATAAAAAACGGGCCGCTAATTTCAACCTATTTTATCATTGCTATAGTTTTTTGGTTAATTTTTTTAATCATTATACCTCAACTGTATATGTTGGATTTATCTTTCAGACCCAATCTTCCACCATTACTAAGAGGCGGACCTGACGACGTACACACCATTGTTCACTATAAACATTTTATTTTTGGATCTGAATCAAGTCAAGATCCATATAATTACGTCGATATAGGAGTTTTTTTTAATACAATTTTAACAGCTATTTTAGTTACAATCATTAATCTGTGTTTTTGTTATCCCATTGCTTTTTATATGGCAAAGGTTGCTAACCCGAATGCCGCAAGACTTCTAATCGTATCTCTCATTATTCCTTTTTGGATTAATGAGCTTTTACGTTCTTTTGCTCTCCGAATTTTATTTGCTGGTGAAGGCGTAATTAATAATATTTTAATGGACACCGGCTTAATTGATACGGGGATTAATTTTATAGCTATGGATATAGCTCTCTATACAGGTTTAACCTACGCCTACATTCTTTTAATGATATTTCCACTTTATAATGCCATAGAGAGTCTAGATACAAATCAGCTTGAGGCCGCAAAAGATTTAGGCTCTTCTACTTTTCGAACTCACTGGCGGATTGTTATTCCTCATGCAAAAGCAGGAATTGCCTCAGGTTGTACAATGGTTTTTATGTTAACCGCAGGAGCTTTGGCAACACCGGTAGTTTTGAGTAGTCCAAACACTTATTGGTTCACCCAGTTAATTTATCAATGGTTTAATATGAATGACAATTGGTCAAGAGGTTCGGCATATTCTATTTTGCTGCTTACCGCTTCTGTTATTTTTGTTCTTTTAATGATGCGCCTATTTAAAGTGAAAATTGGCGAGATTGTCCGATGAAATCTCAACACGTATTAAATTTCATGCTCGGTATATATATCTTTATTTTTTTAGCGTATTTATTTGGCCCTTTAATCATTATGAGTGTCACCGCTTTTAATTCAGCGGAATTCCCAGCAATTACCCCATGGGAATGTTTTAGTTGGAGATGGTTTCAAGAAGGTAAAATTGCTTATGATGGTCAACATTTAGCAGGATTGTCAACTGACTGGCGCCTTCACGATGGATTGATCAAAAGTTTGATCATAGGTTTGGGGGTGGTTGTTTTAGCTGTTCCCATTGGTATGGCTGCCTCAATTGTTCTAACTCAGGTTCATAGCAGACTAAGAACAATATTTTATTCTGTTTCAATCATGCCGGTTTTATTTCCAGGTGTTATTATTGGCATATCCACTGTTGTGCTTTGGGACCGCATTGCCACAATTGGCGGAGAAGGATTTATTGCTGACATTGGTAGGAATGGAATTTTTTTAACCATTCTTGGCCAGACATGTTTTATTTCAACTTATTGTTTCCTTATTTTTGTAGCACGTCTTCAACGCTTTGATCAGACTCAAGAAGAAGCTGCTTTAGATCTTGGAGCAAGCCAAACTCAAGTTTTTTTTAAAATACTGGTTCCCTATCTTATGCCTGCAATTGCTTCATCCGCAGTCATAGCTTTTTTAGCGTCCTTTGAAAATTATAACACCACCGTTTTTAGCATTTTATCCGATCAAACGCTCACAACAGTAATTGCCTCAAAAGTCCGTTTGGGAATAAGTCCTGCAATCAGCGCTCTTGCCCTAGTGATTATAACCTTAACCTTAATTGCAGCAATAATATATGAAGTATTGAGAAGAAGAGAGGACAGAAGGAAAAAAGAAAGACAAGACCGGTTATTATTTGAGGAAACACAAGACAGTCGTCTTAAAAAAGAAACCACCAAATCATTTAGAATTCCAAAATCGATATATGTGATTTTATTTGTTTTAGTAGTTGGTATTTTTGGGTTTAATCACCTTGTAAAAAATAATTTATATGGATCTGAATGTGTTGCGGCAGCAGAATTAGCTAAAAAATCAAAATTTTCAGAACAGTTAAAATTATTGCAACAAAATCAAGTTGAAGAAAAAGCGCTTGAAGGCGGAGATTTGGGAGGCAATAAGGATTACGGCGATATTTTTGGCGATCCTAATCTTTTCAAAGACTTTGGGGGGTTTGATACGAAGGATGAGTAGTTATTAGTTAGTTCTTGTCATTGTACACAATATCTCAAAGGCAATTGTTGCACCTACAAGTGATGTCATGTTGTTAACATCAAATGGTGGAGACACTTCTACAACATCAGCACCAATGAAATTTACTTGATTCAGTTCTCTGATAATTAATTGTGCCTCTCTAACATTAAAACCACCTACTTCAGGCGTTCCAGTTCCTGGAGCATGTGTTGGATCAATTCCATCAATATCGAATGTCAAGTATGAAGGAGAATCCCCTAAGGTGTCTTTGACAATCTTCATAGATTTTTCAAAACCAGTTTTATAATATTCATCAATAGTAATAATTGTCACTCCTTGTTCTTTAGCCCATTTCATATCATCTGGATCATAAAGTGATCCGCGAATACCTAGCATGACATATTTTTTGGGATTTATTAGATTTTCTTCAATTGCACGACGGAAAGGTGTTCCATGAGTGTATTTATATCCACCAAAATACGAGTCCCAAGTATCTGAATGAGAATCAAATTGAAACAAACCCATAGGTCTATCTTTTGCCAAAGCCCTTAATATAGGAAGAGAAATTAAATGATCTCCACCTATGGATAATGGAATGGTTTTTGAAGTGACCACATTTTCGTAAAATTCTTTAATTTTATTAAGTGAGTCTTGAAGATCAGCTGGATTAACCGGACAGTCCCCAATGTCTGCGATGTCAAAGTTATCATAAGGACTTTTAAGTGAAACGGGATGATATAATCTTATCAAGGAAGATGCATTACGAACTTCTCTTGGACCATGCCTTGCCCCCGGCCTATTTGTAGTTCCTCCATCCCATGGAACGCCGCATATGCAGTAATCAAGATCTTTTAGATTTTTATTTATCGGCAAACGAAAAAAAGTTGCGATATCCGCAAACCTTGGAATCGTCATACTTGAAATTGGCTTGTTTTTATTCATAATATGAACATTGAATTAACAATATTAATACATTAATTTAACTTACAGTAAATATTTCATTATTTGGGAAGTTTATGCAAATTGATTATTATTATACTTTGATGTCTCCATGGGCCTATTTTGGAGCGCCACGATTTTACACAATGCAAAAAAAATATAAATTTAAGATTAATCATTTACCACTCGATATAATGAAATTATTTCCTTTGTCAGGCGGAGAACCGTTAGGAAAAAGAGCGGAGCAAAGAAAAGCGTATCGTATGATGGAATTAAAAAGATGGCAGAAAAAGTTAAATATGCCAATCAATTTTACACCAAAATATTTTCCTCCATCAGACGTCTCTAAAGCTTCTACAATAATTTTATCTATTGAAGATCAACAAAAACAAAATGATATTAGTTTTTTATTTCTGCGACAGATGTGGGCGGAAGAAAAAGATGTAGGTGATGAAAATAATATAAGAGAAGCTTGCAATAGCTTAGACTTAAATTTTGATCAATTAACAACAGGAGCAAATACAAAAATCGAACTGTATCATTCACTTGCTGAAAAAGCTGCTCAATCGAATGTATTTGGCTCTCCGACCTATGTTGTAAATAAAGAGATTTTTTGGGGACAAGATAGGCTGGATTTACTGGAAGAGTTTGTTGATAAAAATCTGTAAACAATGAATCCGTCAATTTTGCCTAAAAATTTGTCTAAACCAAAAGATGACGAAGCCTGCAATCATTTAACGAATAAACAAATTCCTGATATTTCTCTCCCCAATCAAGATGGCAATCTGTTAAAACTTAATCGGTCTGACACTTTTAGATTAATTATTTATTGTTACCCCATGACGGGCAATCCTAATAAACCTCTTCCAAAAAATTGGGATAGCATACCCGGAGCCAGAGGTTGCACGCCTGAGACATGTTCATTTAGAGACGCTCATGATGATTTTATAACCCGTAATGCAGTGCCTGTTGGCTTATCCACACAGTCAGTTCCTGACATTAAAGAGATGACAGCAAGATTATTGATTCCATACGATGTAGTTAGTGACGAACACTTAAGTTTTGTTAACCAACTCCGACTTCCTACTTTTAAAGTTGAGGATAAAGTTTATATAAAAAGGCTGACACTAATAGTTGAAGAATCCATAATAAAACATTTTTTTTATCCCGTGTTTCCACCCGAATTACATGTTAAAGAGGTTCTACAATGGTTAGATTCCAACAGATGATATACAAGTCCTTATTTTTTATTTTCTTATTATTTGTCAATTCTGCTCTTTACGCAGAATCAGATATTGATCAATGGGAAGACAGTGAAAAAACTTATAAGGATCTTATTGACGAAGGTTTTGAAGTTAAGGCATATGACACAAGCACGCTAAAAACTGAAAGCGGGTTAATCCTAATGTTTTTTGTAACAGTTTTACAGAAAAACAGGGAAGTTTATGAATGTCAAGAATATCAAACTGTTGATGAGAGTTTACAGACTTTAGATTTATCTTTTATTTGCAGAAAAATCACCCAGCCTTACAAAATAGGCATCGGGACATAAAATTTACTTAACAAATGGTAAAAGCTTTATTTGGGGCAGGATGTTTTTGGGGGATTGAGGAATATTTTAAAAAACTTAAAGGCGTGAAAAAAACTTGCGTTGGCTATTCCGGAGGCAATTTAAACAACCCCAGTTATAAGGATGTTTGTACTGGCAAGACAGAACACGCTGAAGTAGTTTTAATAGAATATGATGAAGTTCTCTTAACATACCCCGAATTACTCAATCACTTCTGGAGATGTCATAATCCCACACAAATTAATGGACAGGGTTTTGATACAGGAACTCAATATCGCTCAGTCATTTTTTATTATTCTGATGAACAAAAAAAAATAGCTGAAGATTCAAAAGAAAGTTTTCAAAAAAATATCAGTAAACCAGTGGCTACTGAGATTAGTAAAGCAAAAGAATTTTTTTTAGCAGAAGATTATCACCAGTGTTATATACAAAAAAAGAATCTGGAATAAATTTTTCAATCAGCAATTGATATATTGGATAATTTAAATGAATGATAAGTGATTTTTTATATGCAGCCATAATAGGGTGGTTAATATTATTTCTTTTTTGGTCTTTAATATTGGCGTTTATTTTTGTTCGAAAGCCTCCAAAATCCAAGTTGACTAAAAAATTTACCTTTCAATCTTTAATGACTTTTGGAGTTGTTTTTGTGATCTTGTATTTTTTTTTAACGGTCGATTCGTTTTAGGCATCGATTATTTGATTCATATATAACTATATATAGTATTGATGATCTAGCAAAGCACTAATATATTGACAATTAAGAGTTTTTTTAATTTCAACCTTGATAAGTTAAGTTTTCCTACCTATAAAGCATCTGAACTTTTTTTAGCATATTTCAATTTTTTAATAGATTTAAGAAAGAATACAAAGAATACAAGGATAGAACGATGTCAATTATCAAGAATTACTTTAAACAAAATAAAGTAACACATACCTTTTCAAGCTGTCAGTGGCCTATAGGCGATCCTCAGGAAAAAGATTTCCAATTTTGTGACGCTGGTACTGCTGTTGGAAAACCTTATTGTCAGCAACACTGTGATGTAGCTTACATTGATGAAAAAGAATTAAAAAAGGAAAAAATAGCGCAAAGACAAAGAAGAATTGCTGCTTAATATATTTTTTTATCGTAACCTAAAAAGCTACTATATAAATAGTAGCTTTTTTTTATTTCCAGTTTCTTGACAACTATTAAAGATGTTTTAGTATAAAATAAATTTTGTATGACATTATGCTTTTTTCAGTTCTAAAAAACGTTCCATTAAAAGGAAAACTCGACATCATTGATTCCAATGGCAAGATGCACAGCTTCGGGGAATTACCCGATTTAGCATCAGATAATCTTTATGTAAAAATCAGATTTACCAATAAATCGATTCAGCGAAAACTATTCATAAATCCAGGACTGTATTTAGGAGAAGGATATATGGATGGAGAAATCGTAATTGAGGAAGGAACAATTGATGATTTTATCAATATCATAACATCTGTTTATGATGACTTTATATTACGCAATCGTGTTTTTAAATTTTATGACACTGTCTTAAATTTTTTAAAACCACTTCATCAAATAAACAAAATAATGAAATCAAAAAAAAACATAGAACACCACTATGATTTAAATGAAAAATTATACCGTTTGTTTCTTGACAGAGATATGCAGTATTCCTGCGCGTATTTTCATAATAAAAATATCAGTTTAGATCAGGCTCAAAGTGATAAAAAAAAACATATTATCAATAAACTCCATATTAAAAGTGATATGAACGTATTAGATATTGGTTGCGGCTGGGGAGGCTTGTCTTTGCAGATTGCAAAAGATACAGGGGCACAAGTAAAAGGAATTACTCTTTCCAAAAATCAATTAGCAACCGCGCAAAAACGCGCTCAAGAAGAAGGCTTGAATGAAAAAGTACATTTTTCTCTTCAGGATTATCGTCTTGAAAACAATAAATATGACAGAATAATCTCTGTTGGCATGTTTGAACATGTCGGAATAAACTATTATCCAACTTTTTTTTCAAAAACATATGAGTTGCTTAAAGATACAGGAGTTTTTTTACTTCATACTATTGGTCAAACATCAAAACCAAGTCCAACTAGTCCTTGGATCAGAAAATATATTTTTCCCGGCGGTTATATTCCTTCCCTGTCAGAAATATTAAAATCATGTGAAAAACTAAGTATAAACATTACTGATATTGAGGTTTTACGTTTACACTATGCTCTCACCTTAAATCATTGGTATAAAAACTCTGTGGCTTATAAAAATCAAATCATTCAAATGTTTGACGAGCGTTTCTTTCGTATGTGGGAGTTTTATCTGCTTATCAGCAAATATTCATTTATAAATATGGGGAATGTAGTGTTTCAGATTCAAATTTCAAAAAATATCAACAACTTACCTCTTACAAGAAACTATATTTATAACTAAATTGGTATTTTTGTCACAATTGTGCTTTAATACCTGTTAATTATTTTCAATGTTTTTAGGAGGAGCGAGGAATAATGCAGGGATCACTTAATCAATATTTAATCAGAGTTTTTATTTTTCTCATTGTTATTTTAGCCATAGCCGTCTTTGTTTACCCAGTTCTTCAATCAGCTTTTCTTTCTAATATTTATATAAATTTAATTATTATTTTATCTTTATTTTTTGGATTAGGTTTTTGTATTTATAATTTATCTCAATTGCAGTCCAATTATGCGAGCTTAGCTAATTTTAACATTCATAAATCTCCACAAACGTTAACCAATAAGGCCGGAGCTATAAATAATTTAATCAATGAATTGAGTGAAAGTGATGGGCATCATACGTTCAGATCTTCTAAAGTTGATAAGATATTAGAAAATATTGATATGTCTCTGAGCGGCATCCGCGAAACATCGCGGTACTTGGTTGGACTTTTAGTTTTTTTAGGACTTCTTGGAACATTTTGGGGTTTGTTAAAAACCATTGGTTCAGTAGGAAATGTTATTGGCGGTTTAGGAATTGATGACACAAATGTAGCGGGGTTTTTTAACAGCTTAAAAGAAGGACTAAACGCCCCTCTACAAGGGATGAGCGTTGCGTTCAGCAGCTCACTTTTAGGTCTTGCCGGATCACTTATTTTAGGGTTTGTTGATTTGCAATTGGGCCAAGCGCAAGGAAAGTTTTCTCAATTTGCTGAGAAAGTTGTTTTAGGCAATAGCTCCCCTGACTTTGTGTCAACAAACACTTCTAATGATAAAAACACTTTAACGGCAATTCAAAAAATATACGATAATCTTGATAATTTGGTTTTTTCCTTAAAAGAGACAGCACAAAATCAAAGTCAAATATTTTCTTATATGAAAACACTTACAGAACAATTAAGTAATTTAAGCGCCAATTCCAGAGAGCAAGATAAAAAACTTTCTAATTTTTTATCCACTCAGCTTAACTCTCAATCTAACATTCTGCAATTAACGAATCAATTATCTCAAGAAGGCGTTCTTGATGCAAAAACAAAAAAATATTTTGAAAACATAGATAAGGGCATTCAACAATTAATAGCAACCAATGATAAAAAAAATAATCAATCAAATCAGGAAGTGGTTTTGGATACTACAACAAAAAAATTTTTTGAGAGTATGAGTAAAGATATTCGGCAATTAGTATCAAAATCTAAGAAAAAATAAGATATGACAGCTAGATCGATACGTCATCGACTCAGTGAAGCTACTAATATATGGCCCGGATTTGTTGATGTTTTGGCCACTCTCTTAATCGTCATTATTTTCATATTAATGGTTTTTACAGTTTCACAAATATACTTAAGTGATGCCATTTCAGGGCGCGATAAAGCACTGGAAGATCTTCGCAATCAAATAAATGAATTATCAAAAATTTTAGTCATTGAAAGCAAAGAAAAACAGCAAGCTTTAGAGGATTTATCAACAACAGAATCTGAATTACAGTCTGAGCAAGAATTAACGCTACGATTGGAAAGTGAAATAGCTGAAAGCAAAGCAACTATCTCTACCCAAAGCATAAATATTTCAGTTCTAAGTGATCAAATTGAAAACCTTTTAGTTGAACTGAGAATTGTTGCAAAAGCATTGGAAACTTATGAGGGAATTGAAGTAACATCACTTGATACAAAGGGGTTGGGTGAAAGAATCAACAAGGCTTTAGCAGCACGAATAGATCAACTTAATTTAATGAATGAGAAATTATCATTATCTCAGCAAGAAACAGCCAAACAACTGCAAATTGTATACGAATTAAATGAAAATTTAATGGCTATTAACGAATCCCTGGGACTGGATGACGCTGGCCTGGTCGAGCAATTAGAGGCAATTCGAAAGAAGAATACAGAACTAGCCTTAGCAAATGAACAATTGGAATTCTCAAAACAGCAAATCTCTGAACAATTAAAAATTGTTGAAGAATTAAATGCAAAACTAACTTTAAATGAAGAGGAATTGCAAAATCAAGTGATGCAATATCAAAAGCTGACAGAGGAACTAATTGCTTTGAATGATAGCTTGGATATCAAGGACCAAACTTTAATAGAGAAAATAGAATTGATTAGAAATAAAAATACAAAATTAGCTCTTTTGAATGAAGAATTAATTAAAAAAGATACAACAATTTTTGATCTAAGAGGAAAAATTTTAGAATTGAATAATATATTGTCTATTAGTAAAGAAAATAAAATTGCCCAACAAGCTGAAATACAAAGTTTGAGTCAGAAAATATCTGTATTGGAAACAGAAAGTGCTAAATCCGCTGACCAGAAAACACAAATTGAAAGTTTAACTTCAAAAATAGCTAGCCTTGAAAAAGAAAATCAGCAACTTATTGATAGTACGGATAAAGAAATATTAGAGGCTCAATTAAAGTCATCTTCGACTTTAGAACAGGTAGCATTTCTAACAAATGAAATTGAAGTTTTAAAAAATGAAATTAATATATTGAATTCCGCCCTTGAAGCTAGTGAACAAGATGTTTTAACAAAGGAATTAAAAATTGAGGTTTTGGGAGAACGCTTAAACAAAGCATTAACCTCTAAAGTATTCGAGCTACAGAAATACCGCTCAGAGTTTTTTGGAAGATTGAAATCCATTTTAGGAGATAGACAAGATATTAAGGTTGTTGGCGATAGATTTATATTTGAGTCTGAGTTGCTGTTTGATTCAGGATCAGCTTCATTACAATTAGAAGGCAAAGAAAAATTAAAGCAAATTGGCCTTACTCTTAAAGAAACTACAATGAACATACCTGATGATATTGACTGGATTATTCAGGTAGAGGGACATACAGATAAAAATCCAATTAATACCCCGCAATTCCCATCAAACTGGGAACTTTCTACAGCTAGGGCCAATACTGTTTTGAAACTATTACTTGAATTAGGCTTTAATCCTCAACATTTATCGGCTGCTGGGTACGGAGAATTTTATCCTATTTCAAAAGGGAAATCAGCTAAAGATCTTCAGCAAAATAGAAGAATTGAGCTGAAATTAACATCCCGGTAATTGCCATAAATTAAACATGAATTACCTTCATAAATTAAACATGAATTACCTTTTAGAAAGAACAATGATTTGTAAAATCATCATATTTCTAACTGTTATATTTTCATTCAATGTTTATGCCGCGTGTGATGATCAACCGGCAAATGAAGTTGATTGGACAAATTGCAATTTTATCGAGCAGCTTGATTTATCAGGCGTATCGCTTGCCAGCGCACAAATGGCCGGGGTTAACCTGGCACTTGCCAATTTGGAAAAATCTCAAATAAATAATGCCAATATGTCATACGGAAATTTTATTTTAGGAAATTTTAATAATTCCAATTTATTTTCTTCCAATATGCAATTTGCCAATTGCAACAATACAAATTTTGATAACGCTAATCTGGCCAAAGTGAATTTTGAAGGAGCAAACCTATTTATGGCTTCTTTTAAGGGAGCTAATTTATTTGAAGCCAATCTTACTGGAGCAAATATCACTAATGCAGTTTTTGATGAGGCAAATTTATCTAATGCTATTTGGGTTGATGGTAAGAAATGTGTTCTGGGATCGGTTGGACAATGTGACTAAATTTTTCAAGAAGAAATAAACTATTTTATCCTCTCATTATGTTCTTTTACGTACAATTTGATAACCGCGGCGGAGAATGTATTTAACAGGAGCAGCTACACCGCTGAATATATGCACTAATCGGGTAAATGGAAACAGCAGAAAAATTGTTGTACCCAACACTAAGTGCAGCTTGAATATTATCGCTTCACCCATGATAAAATCAGCCGCACCGCTGCGGAATGTAACTATATGCTGCGCCCAGTTTGCAAGAGCGATCATTGAACTTCCATCCATGTGCTGTGCTGAAAACGGAATGGTAATCAAGCCCGTAATAAGCTGTACATATAAGAAGAGCAGAATCATAGTATCAGACGGTTTGCTGGTGGCACGGATGCGTGGATCAAATAGTCTCCGTATTAGAAGTATGGTCATGCCGATGAAACAAATTGTGCCGAAAACACCACCGGCAACCATTGCCATCATCTGCTTGGTACCTGAATCCATGAAGTGATGATAGATTTCCCGCGGCATCAGAAGTCCAACCATATGCCCAAAAAGCAGCAATATAATGCCTATATGAAATAAATTATTGCCTATACGCATTCCCTTTTTACGCAAGAGTTGGCTGGAATCTGCCTTCCAGGTATATTGATCCCGGTCGTAACGTAATGCGCTACCAACCACGAATACAGTCAGACAAAAGTATGGATAGTAAACAAAAAAGAACTGATGTAGATAATCAGCTGTCATTTTTACCTCCTGCAATTTTATTTAATGCTTCCATAGTATTCGGGAAAGCGTTGCATATGTTGGAATCTGCGGCGGCATCAGCCAGCGGATCACCAGCGAAGGCTTCCGCTTCCTTCCACTGTTCATCCAGTTCTTCTAAAGTTTCAGGATCTTTGCGAGCTTCTTTCAATGCGTTATTTATCTTCCTTTTATCAACTTTAGCGGCAGAAAGTTCTTCTATGCATGTAAATATGTCCGCATAAGGCGACTTGCGTTTTTTTAGCTTGGCCCCTATCACGGCAATCACATCGATTGCTTCTCCTAATAATTCAGCAGCATCCCGGGAATCGCAACGTGAAAGATATTCCATGAAGAGCGGCAAATAATCCGGCAACTCACTGCTATCAATATGCAAATCTTTTGTGGCGTATGTCTCTGAAAGATCAACCATCGCCTGTCCTCGATCACGCGATTCACCATGAATATGCTCAAATAAATGGAGGCAATGAGCGCGACCTCGGTCAAATGTTTCCACATAGTCTTCCTGAGCTGCCATTAAATCCTGGTTTTTTTGTGCAGTTAAAAAAATTTCAACTTTTTTGATGAATTTTTCCGGCAATAATGCTTCAGAGCGCAATGTCTGCAATAATTCATCCGATGCTGAATAAACCGTTCCCTCCGGATAAGTGAGCAGCAATCCTAACAGTTTAAATGTTTTCATGATCAGCCCCCGAACTTTCCGAGCCGTGATTTTTTTGAAGTTTTAGGCACTTTCCCACTCATCGTGTTTTTATGGGTTTTAGTGCCGAACAGACTGGTTTTACCTACGTCGTCGGAGCACCCGTTACCAAAACTAAAGCCACAGGATGAGCGGGTGTCAAACGCAATTTCGTTATCAAAGGGCGTGTCACCTGAATATTCACGATGGTTGGTTGGAATCACAAAGCGATCTTCATAATTCGCTAGCGCCATAATGCGATACATGTCGGTGAGCGTAGCTTCATCCAATCCTACTTGTTTCAGTAATTCCGGATTATCGAAACCCTCAACATTTTTTTCGCGCATGTATTCACGCATGGCTATCATCTTCTCCAATGCATTCACTACAGGCTCTTCCTTGCCTGCCGTTAATAAATTGGCAAGATATTTCACTGGAATCCGTAGTTTATGCACATCCGGAATCACTCCATCCATTTCAATCTGCCCTTTTTCAGCAGCATTGGTAATTGGTGACAGTGGCGGAATATACCATACCATTGGCAAGGTTCGATATTCAGGGTGTAGCGGTAAAGCGACTTTCCATTCCATCGCCATTTTGTAAACCGGTGAATTTTGCGTAGCAGTAATCCAGCTATCCGGCACGCCGTCTTTTTTTGCCTGAGCAATAATTTCTGGGTCATGCGGATCTAGGAAAATATCACACTGCGCCTGATATAAATCCTGTTCATCTTTTACACTTGCGGCATCCTTGATTTTATCCGCATCATAGAGCATTACGCCCAGATAACGAATCCGTCCTACACAAGTTTGCGAACACACGGTCGGATCACCTGCTTCAATACGCGGATAGCAGAAGGTGCATTTTTCGGATTTACCGGACTGCCAGTTAAAGTAAATTTTCTTATACGGACAACCGGAAATACACATGCGCCATCCACGGCATTTATCCTGATCAATCAACACAATGCCATCTTCCTCACGTTTATAAATTGCACCAGATGGGCAGGAAGCGACACAGGCAGGGTTCAGGCAGTGCTCACACAAGCGCGGCAGATACATCATGAAGGTGTTTTCAAACTGTCCATAAATATCCGCCTGAATATCCTGAAAGTTAGAATCTTCACGGCGCTTTTCAAACTCACCACCCAGGATCTCCTCCCAGTTAGGTCCCCATTCGGGTTTTTCCATCTTTTTGCCGGTAATTACAGAATGCGCACGGGCAGTAGGCATGTGTTTTGATTCAGGGGCTTTTTGCAGCCGTTCATATTCAAACGTGAAGGGTTCATAATAATCATCAATTTCAGGCAGATCCGGATTGGAAAAAATTTTAGTGAGCAGACGAAATTTTCCACCCATTTTAGGCTGAATACTGCTGTTATTTTTACGTTCCCAGCCGCCATTCCAGACTTTCTGATTTTCCCATTTTTTGGGATAACCAACGCCAGGTTTTGTTTCCACATTGTTAAACCACGCATATTCCACCCCCTGACGCGAAGTCCACACATTCTTGCAAGTCACCGAGCATGTATGGCAGCCAATGCATTTATCCAGATTAAGGACTTTTCCAATCTGAGCGCGTATCAGCATTAAGCTAACTCCTCATGATTCAGGTTAGTTTTACCGTCGTCCAGCCAATCAACTTTATCCATTTTCCGCACGATCACAAATTCATCACGGTTGGAGCCAACTGTACCATAATAATTAAAGCTATATGCTAGCTGAGCATACCCCCCGATCATATGGGTTGGTTTAACTACGGTGCGTGTTACAGAATTATGAATCCCTCCGCGCGTACCTGTTACTTTTGAACCGGGATTATTAATGATTCTCTCTTGTGCGTGATACATCATGCTCATGCCTTCTGGGACGCGCTGTGATACCACGGCTCGTGCAGTGATTGCGCCATTGGTGTTGTAGAGTTCAATCCAGTCATTATCTTCTACATCGATTTTCGCAGCGTCTATTTCACTGATCCACACCACCGCACCACCACGGTTTAACGTTAACATCAATAAATTTTCGGAATAGGTGCTGTGTATGCCCCATTTTTGATGCGGGGTTATCCAATTGAGTACAACCTGCTTGTGACCTTTGCCATGCTCATTGATCACCGGAGCAATTGTCTTAGTGCTGATTGGCGGTTTATAAACACAAAGCGATTCACCAAAATCACGCATCCATTCATGATCCTGATAGAATTGCTGGCGGCCAGTGAGTGTACGCCATGGAATCAGTTCCTGGGTGTTGGTGTAGCCCGCATTATAGCTAACGTGCTCATCTTCCAGACCACTCCATGTAGGAGAAGAAATTATTTTACGCGGTTGTTCCTGAATATCACGGAAGCGGATTTTTTCTTCTTCCTTAGGTTTGGCCAGATGGGTGTGGTCACGTCCGGTTATTTTACTCAGTGCCTCCCATGCTTTTACTGCTACCTGACCGTTTGTTTCAGGAGCCAGTGACAGTACTGTTTCCGCTGCGTCAATGTCAGATTCAATGCGCGGCAGGCCTTTGGTAACACCCTCTTCAGTTACCTTATAATTCAGTTCACCAAGGAATTTCACTTCCTTTTCAGTATTCCACGAAATACCTTTTCCACCATTACCAATCTCCGACAATAACGGGCCTAATGCCCCAAATTTTTTATAAGTGTTGGGATAGTCGCGTTCAACCTCAATGAAGTTTGGCATGGTTTTACCAGGGACAGCCTCGCACTCGCCTTTCTTCCATTCTTTTACACCTAGACCCTGCGCCATTTCAGCCGGTGTGTCATGGAGAATTGGAAACGCTACGACGTCTTTTTCAACACCTAAATGGCCCACGCAAAGCTCAGAGAATTTTTTAGCCAAGCCTTTATAAAAAATGTCCCAATCACTGCGCGATTCCCATGCCGGATCAACCGCACGTGATAGCGGGTGGATAAACGGATGCATGTCGGAGGTATTGAGATCATTTTTTTCGTACCATGTCGCCGCAGGCAGCACAATATCTGAAAAAACACAGGTAGTAGACATTCGAAAATCAAGCGTTACCAGAAGGTCAAGCTTTCCTTCGGGCGCTTCATCATGCCATGTGACTTCTTTGGGTTTTATACCGTCCAGATCACCCAAATCCTTGCCAAGCACTCCATGTGTTGTACCAAGCAGATGCTTGAGCATATATTCATGTCCTTTGCCCGATGACCCCAACAAGTTAGAACGCCAGATAAATAGATTGCGCGGAAAGTTTTTTGGATCATCTGGATCTTCACAAGACATTTTAAGCGTGCCCGCTGTTAGCCTTTCAACAATATAGTCCCTGGTATCCTTTCCAGCTTTTTTAGCCAGCTTTGTTAGTTCAAGAGGGTTTTCTTCCAGCTGTGGCGCGGATGGCAACCAGCCCATACGTTCAGAGCGTATGTTACAATCAATAAGAGAATAGTCCTTCCATTTTTCTTTATCAGCCAAAGGAGAAAGGATCTCATCCAACTCCAGTTTCTCATAACGCCATTGGTTGGAATGTGCGTAAAAAAAGCTGGTTCCATTCATATGACGCGGTGGACGGTACCAGTCAGTTGCAAATGCAAGCGGTTGCCAGCCTGTTTGCGGACGAAGTTTTTCCTGTCCGACATAATGTGCCCAGCCACCACCGGATTTGCCGATACATCCGCACATCATCAGCAAGTTGATGATGCCGCGATAGATCATATCCATGTGATACCAATGATTAACGCCTGCACCCAGAATCACCATCGAGCGGCCTTTTGTCTTATCGGCGTTATTTGCAAATTCGCGCGCAATGCGGATCACTTGCTCGGCGGGAACGCCGGTTATTTTCTCCTGCCATGCGGGGGTATAGGGAATATCATCTTCGAGTGAGTTAGCAACACTCTCTCCGCTTCTGCGATCAAGACCCTGGTTAACGCCATAATTTGCCACCATCAGATCATAGACTGTTGCAACCAACACTTCCTTCTTAGCATCAAGTTTAATCTTACGTGCCGGAATATTACGCAGCAAAATACTGTCATGTTTTGTATGCGCAAAAATCGGCTGTTCATGTTCCAAGTTACCAAAATAAGGAAAACCAACGGAGACTACCTCGTCATTAGATTTAACAAAGCTCGTTTCAGGCCAGATGTCAGAATCATCATCAGCATTTCTGGATTCCAAATTCCATTTTCCGCTTTCATCCCAGCGTGAACCAATCGTTCCATTAGGCACAACAACCTTGCTGGTTGTTTCATCAAAAATAACTGGCTTCCATTCAGGATTCTGATTTTCTCCCAGTTTATCTTCAAAATCCGCAGCGCGTAAGGTACGTGTAGGTATGTAATTGCCATCTTTTTCTTCTAACATCACAAGAAACGGCATATCGGTATACATACGACAATAATCATCAAAGTATCTGCTTTTACCGGCAACATGGAATTCCTTTAAAATTACATGACCCATCGCCATGGCAAGTGCAGAATCTGTTCCCTGACGTGCATGAAGCCAGCTATCGGAAAGTTTGGCAACTTCACTATAATCCGGTGTCACCGCTACAGTTTTTGTACCGTTATAGCGTGCCTCGGTAAAGAAATGTGCATCTGGAGTACGAGTTTGTGGCACATTTGAACCCCAGGCAATGATGTAGGAGGAATTATACCAATCCGCGCTTTCAGGAACATCAGTCTGTTCCCCCCAAACTTGCGGAGAGCTTGGCGGCAGATCGCAGTACCAGTCATAAAAACTCAAGCAGGTGCCTCCGATAAGTGACAGGTAACGACTGCCTGCAGCATAAGAAACCATTGACATTGCAGGAATAGGAGAAAAGCCCATAACTCGATCAGGACCATACTTTTTGGCCGTGTAGATATTCGCGGCGGCGATGATTTCATTCACTTCATCCCAGTTGGCACGCACCATACCGCCCAAGCCGCGAGCTTGTTTATACTCTTTTGATTTTTCTGATTTAGAGACAATGCTTTCCCATGCAAGCACCGGATCTGTGTGCAGTTCTTTTGCTTCACGCCATAATTTCAACAGACGTGAACGGATCATCGGATATTTTAGCCTTGCTGCACTATAAAGGTACCAGCTATAGCTCGCCCCTCGCGGGCATCCACGAGGTTCATGATTGGGTAGGTCAGGGCGCGTACGGGGGTAATCTGTTTGCTGGGTTTCCCATGTTACCAGCCCGTTTTTAACGTAAATCTTCCAACTGCAAGAACCTGTGCAGTTCACGCCGTGCGTTGAACGTACTACCTTGTCATGCGCCCACCGACCACGATAGGCACGTTCCCAATCACGGTTCTCATCCGTGGTGATTCCATGACCACTGGCAAAAACTTCAGGAGCCTTGTTTGTAAAAAATGTAAGCTTGTCTAATATACGACTCATAGTAACACTCTCTTACATTTGGAGGTTTTGTATATAATCATGGATTGGAGTTGAAGATCAATCATATATTAAACCTAAAAACAAGACACCTAAATTTTTTTCATTTAATTTATTAATTTACGATTTTAAAATTTTAATACTTACCCTGGCGGTAGCACTGTGTTTATAGTATTTTTCAAATATTGATTTTCCTCTTTATACTGCTCGATGATATGATTGACCACGTCACCAATAGAAACAACGCCTAGAAGTTTTTTTTCTTCAACTCCCTGTTGTTTTGCTTTTTGCCGATTAATTTCATTGCGTAATTGTGTCGCTGCTTCAAATTCTTGTTTAGAGACGTGGTCTTGCATTTTTTTCTCTAAATTTTGAATGAATTTATCCGGATCTTTTTCACTCAGTTGTTTTACATTTTCAATTTCAACAGTGACACGGTCCTGCTCAGCGGTGTGCTCCAATATTTCATCCATTATGAGAATATGTCTAATTTTTTTATTAGTAATTATTTCCATCAGTTCAGTTACAGAAGTATTTAGATTGCAAGTAATTAATTTTTTTGACATTATTTCAGTGACTGGAAGATCGTTTTTAAATTTATCATTAGAAATGTATCGAGCAAGGTCACGCTCAGAAACAATTCCAATTGCGTTGTTATCTTGTGTGCTTAATACTGGCATGCAGCCAATATCATATTTTCGAAGTTTTTCGCTCGCTGTCTGCAACGTATCATTTTCATCCAATGTAAGACATTTTCTTTCAGATAGCTTTGTAACAAGTTTCTCAGACATGATTTATATAATTTAGTAAGTTAACATTGGTAAAATAATTTTACCAATTATACAAGACATATTAAACCAAAATAAGGGATTATTGTTGATATAGGTCAAATTTTCATCTTTTTTGACCATTACGTCATAAATAAAACAGAGGAATTGACCCTCTGTTAACTTCTGGATAGACTGCTATGAAATTTATTATTCAGTTATTTAAACAATAAATAATGAGAAAAAATGAACGAAACAAATCAAGAACTTACCTTTGATGAGATTAATAAAATTGCTTATGCTTCAGAATCTCTGATTTCAAAAAATTTATTAGATTATTTAAAATCAGAATACAATCAACGCCTCCTTAACATTGAAGATAGGGCAAATGAAATTGTTGAAGCTGTTCGTGAATCAATAAAGTCAGACAGTCCTATAGAAAATTTACTTCAAGAGTATGAGTTAAACACCAAAGAAGGCACTGTTTTGCTTTGTTTGGCGGAGGCTTTGCTTCGAATTCCAGATAAAAAAACGATGGACCGATTATTGGAGGATAAATTTTCATCTGTTGATTGGAAAAAACATATTAGCGCGGATAAAGGAATTTTCGTCAATGCGTCATCATGGGCTTTTTTTCTTACAGGAAACATACTTGACAGAAAAGTAACCGACAGAACAAAACTTGAGGAAACATATAAAAGTTTATTAAAAAAAAGTACTGAACCTGTAATTCGTACGGCAGTTAAAAAAGCAGTCACCATCCTAGCAAGACAGTTTGTTTTTAAACCAACGATCGAGGAAGGAATGAAATTTACTCAATCAGAGAAATATAAAAAAAATATTTTTTCTTTTGACATGCTTGGCGAAGGCGCAAGGACCATGAAAGACGCTGAAAGGTATTTTCATGATTATATCAATTCCATACACGCCGTGGGAGGCCTGCTAAGTAATTCTTCTGAAATCAAATACGCTAATGGTGTTTCAATAAAGATTTCCGCATTACATCCCCGGTATGAAAGAAATAAATTTGATGATTTAGAGAAAGAACTTTTACCTAAACTGGTGAAATTATGTGAAATGGCAAAACAGCATAACATTCAATTGTGCATTGATGCTGAAGAAAATTATAGACTTATTTTATCTTTAAAAATTTTAGACAAACTGTCTTCCAATCAAAACTTATTAGGATGGAACGGTCTTGGACTGGCCGTTCAAGCTTATCAGAAAAGGGCATTTTATGTGATTGATTGGTTAGATAAGTTGGCAAAAAGAGACAACAGGGTAATAAACGTTCGATTGGTAAAAGGGGCTTACTGGGATAGTGAAATTAAGTTAGCTCAAGAACTAGGCGTACCAAATTATCCCGTGTTTACAAGAAAATCTTTGACCGACTTGTCCTGGATGGCATGCGCTAAAAAATTATTTTCATTGCAAAAAAATATTTTTCCGCAGTTCGCCACGCACAATGCTTATTCCATTGCCTTTGTTGAAGAGTTTGGAAAAGATAAAGTTTTTGAATTCCAAAGAATTCATGGGATGGCAGATAAAATTCATCATTATTTCAATCGGTATGCGAGTGACAATTATGAAAAATGCAGAATTTATGCCCCTGTCGGAGAATATGATGACTTACTGCCTTATTTAATGCGTCGCTTGTTGGAAAATGGCGCTAACACTTCCTTTGTAAATAAAATCAATGACCCTAAACTACATATAAAGGACATTATTAAAGACCCGCTTGAAATAATCAGCAAGTATAAAGAATTTTCAAATCCTCAAATACCCCTGCCAGGTGAAATTTTTCTTCCACTACGAAAGAATTCTAAGGGACATGATATTGATAATGAAATCACCAGAATACAGATGAAAAACTTATTTAGTTCCACTGATCAAAAAATTAAAGCAACCTCGATTATTCAGGGCAAAGAGACCGCCGAGGAATTGCGCACAGTATTTAACCCTGCAAATCTTGATCAACCTTTGGGGCAGGTTGCATTTGCGGAGGATGCTTCAGTTAAGCAATCTTTACATATCGCCTACAATTTTTTTCACAAATGGAAAATGTTTGAATTAGAAAAAAAGATAAAAATAGTAAATACATTTTCACAATTGTTAGAAGATAATGCTGAGAAATTAATAAAGATGTGCGTATTAGAGGCTGGTAAGACTATTAAAGATTCTATTGATGATTTGCGTGAAGCAGTTGATTTTTGTTATTACTATTCAAGTGAAACACGTCGTTTATTTTCTAAACCCAATATTCTTAAAGGACCCACAGGTGAAAAAAACAAACTTGTTTATGAAGGCAAGGGAGTTGTTTTCGCAATAAGTCCTTGGAATTTTCCTATCGCGATCTTTACAGGTCAAATTGTAGCAGCCCTGCTTAGCGGCAATACCGTTATTGCAAAACCCGCAGAACAAACATCAATTATCGCATATGAAATAGTGAAACTTTTTTTCAGGGCAGGTTTGCCAGTTGAATCTCTACAATTATTGTTAGGAGACGGGGAAATTATTGGACCCCAAGTATTAAGTGATGAGAGAATCAAAAAAGTTGTATTTACAGGATCATGCGAAACAGCAAAGAAAATTCAAAAAAATTTAAGTGAAAGGAAAGGAGAAATAGTTCCTCTAACTGCGGAGACCGGAGGTTTAAATTTTATGGTTATTGATTCTTCAGCCCTGACCGAACAGGTGGTTGATGATGCTATTGAGTCAGGGTTTAATGGCGCGGGACAACGTTGTTCCGCTCTACGCATATTAGCTATTCAAGACGAAGTATATGATAAAACCATTAAAATGTTATCAGGAGCGACGGAAAAAATTAAAATAGGGCTTCCTAATTTAATAAGTACTGACATTGGTCCTGTAATTGACCGGGAAGCTAAAGATAAGATTAATAATCATATTAATTCATTTAAATCCAAAGTTTTGGCCCAAGCTCCATTAGATGTAAAATATAAAGGTCACTTTGTTCAGCCCACGATTATTGAAATAAAAGATTTAAAAGAGATTAACGAAGAAATTTTTGGTCCAGTCATTCATGTTTACAGATATCATGCGGATAAAATTGAAGAACTTGTGGAAGATATAAATTCAATGAATTATGGATTAACGCTTGGCATTCAAAGTAGAATAGAAAATACGATCAATTATATTTTTGATAACGCCAGCATTGGAAATATTTATATTAATAGAAATATAGTTGGAGCGGTGGTCGGCGCCCAACCATTTGGAGGTAGAGGTTTGTCAGGAACAGGACCTAAAGCAGGAGGTCCAAATTATTTATTAAAATTTGTTAATGAAAAATCTTATTCATATGATACTACGGCCGCCGGGGGAAATGCCACCTTATTTATGATGTCTGAAAACGAGTAATAATAAATAATTTAAAAAAAAAGAACAAGTAAATGAATAAAGATAAAACAAAAATTGGTTTTATTGGTGCTGGGTACATAGGTTATGGCATGGCACTTAATTTGATCAATAATTATGATCTCACAGTTTTTGCGCATAAAAATAGAAAACCAATTGATGATTTAGTTCAAAAAGGCGCAAAAGAAGCAGCTAATTTAGAGGAATTAGCAATTTTATCTAACGTTATCATTATGTGCGTTACCAATACTCCAATAGCCATAGATATAATTGATGAAATTGTTCCTCATTTACAAAAAAAAACCATGATAATTGACATAACAACGCATAAAGCTGACGGTTCAATTAAAATTTTCAAAAAATTAAGTTCTTTAGATATTCTGTATGTTGAATCACCTGTAATGGGAGGACCTGTTCAGGCAGAAGAGGGGGTTTTAGGGGCAATAGTTGGTTGTGAAGAGAAGGATTTTGAATTTGCGAAAGAAATTTTAATGAATTTTTGTGAGGATGTTTTTTATTTTGGTCCTGTTGGCATGGGTGCAAAAGCAAAACTGGTTAATAATTTTCTTTCACTCGGAACAGCAACTTTTGTTATCGAAACACTTAAAGCCGCTGATAAGCTTGGAATTGACTTAAAGAAACTTTATGATGTAGCCAAACTTGGCTCTGGAAACTCAGGGGCTTTAAATCGTATGGCTGAAAAAGCTCTTAATAATGATTATAAGGGATACATATTCAGCGTTAACAACACTTTAAAGGATTTAACTTATATCAATGAATTGCTTAAAGACATGCCCAATGCTGAAAAACTATCTTCAGTTGCAAAATCTTTTTATGAAGAGGCAAAAGCAAAAGGACATGGTGACTTGTTGATTAGTGAATTAATAAAAAAATAATTTATAATTTGTCAGAACAAACAAAAAATTCTTATTATTTTACCGGTTTTTCCCTGGTGTTTTTCGCAGGATTGTTTTGGAGCTTCGGGGTGGTAACAGTGAGGTACATGGTTGATGCACACCAATATGTATTTCAATATTTATTTTATAGAGGCCTGTCCATTACAGTTCTATTAATTTTATACCTTCTCATACGAGAAGGATTGTCATTTTATAAGAATTTTTTCAGAATTGGCATTTCAGGAATATTGGGGGGAGTATTTTTAAGCACAGCTTTCATTGGATTTATTTTTTCGATTACAATGACAACCGCGGCTGTGACGTTATTCATGTTAGCCGCAATGCCTTTTATTGCCGCGATTGCAGCCTATTTTGTATTGGGAGAAAAATTAAGACCCATGACATTAGTTTCTATGATTATTGCTTTTTGTGGAATACTGATCATGATTTATAATGATTCATTGGGAGGCAGTATTCTTGGGGCCTTGATTGGTTTTTGTTCAGCATCGGGTTTCGCTTTTTATACCGTAACCATACGATGGAAACCAGAGACGCCAAAATTTACTACCGTTGTTCTTGCGGGAATTTTTTGTTCAATTTTTTCCTTTATCCTTTTAGGTTTTACTCTTGAATCTTTTCAATCAATGCCGACTATCAATTCTTATTTGAGCTTATTACATGGAACTATAGTTTCTTCAGGATTAATTCTTTATAGCTTGGGTGCAAAATACCTGCCGTCCGCGGAACTTGCCTTACTGTCATTAATGGAGGTTGTGGGGGGCGTTTTGTGGGTTTGGCTCCCCGTTTTTGGCATCAATGAAATTCCAAGTTTAACGGTTTTAATAGGAGGGATTGTTATAACGATCGCGGTCATTCTCCACGGATTTGGAACAAGCAGAAAAAGAGAACCGGTGACATTATAGTTATTAAAACTTTACCTTTTTTTCTTATAAGAATTAATTTAATAGAATAAATTCCATGAAAAGAATAATACTCATATCTCTGGGATGGCTTTGCGTTGGCTTTGGTTTTGTTGGAATTTTCGTTCCAGGCGTTCCCACTACAATATTCTTAATTATTGCCTTGTGGGCTTTTACAAAAAGTTCTGAAAAACTTCGTCATTGGCTTTTACATCATAAAAGATTTGGCCCTATTCTTAATAACTGGCAGAAACATAAAGTGGTGCCTCGAAGAGCTAAAATATTAATGGTTATATTGATGTCGTCAGCCGTAGTTTTATTTCATTATTCGTTACAAAATTTATATTTAACGATAGGATTAATTATAATCCTTGTTTCGGTTGCGATATATGTAATTTCCTTGCCGAGCGAAACTCCTGAAAAATCATATTGAAGAAAAAATAGATCCTTTTTCAATAACAGCATTTTTTGGTAAATTCATTTTGTCTAAGTTATTTTTAAATAACAGTAATAAATTTTTTGAAGCCTTCTCGTATTCTGTTTGATCAGACCATTGTTCTGCTGGATTTAATGAAATGTTTTTTTCAAAATCCAGATGTGAGGGAAAGGACAAATTGTAATATTTGCTTTTGACAAAACAATTTTCCTCAAAAGAATCCGAAATGCTTTTTTTCAATATTGATCGCGTGGTAGTTAAATCTATCCGTTTACCACTGCCATATGCTCCGCCCCACCAACCTGTATTAATCAACCAGCACCGAGGTCGGTGTTTTTCAATGCGTTCAAGTAAAAGATTGGCGTAATCCATTATATGCCGCGGCATAAAGGGCGCTCCAAAGCAGGCTGAAAAAGTGGCTTGAGGTTCTTGAATTTCTGCCTCAGTTCCTGCAATTTTAGCAGTATAGCCTGATACAAAATGAAAAATGGCCTGCTCAATCGTCAATTTACTGACCGGAGGCAACACGCCAAAGGCATCACACGTAAGCATGATAATGGTGGTAGGCGAGGGCGCGCTCTTCTCTTGTGAAAACACATTGTCAATACTGCTTAAAGGATAGCATGATCGCGTATTTTCCGTAATTGACTTGTCCTCAAAATCTATACTGCCATTGGAATCTATTATGACATTTTCTATGATTGCATCAGGAGAATGCGTTGCCTGATAAATTTCCGGCTCTTTTTTTTGATCCAACCCGATTACCTTGGCATAACATCCGCCTTCTAGGTTAAAAACATTATGAGGTGTCCATCCATGTTCATCATCCCCGATTAACTCTTTGGAAGCATCGGAAGAGAGAGTCGTTTTGCCGGTGCCGGACAAACCGAAGAAAATCGTTGTTCCGTTCTCTTTATCAAAATTAGCCGAGCAGTGCATAGGCAGTATGTCATTATCTATCAAATGATAATTAAGAAGAGTGAAGACAGACTTTTTTATTTCCCCCGCATATCCAGTGCCTCCGATTAAAATAATGTTGTCTTCAAAATTTATTATGACAAAGTTGGAATTTTCTACTCCGTGGAGGTCTGGGTTGGCATGAAAAAATGGCGCATGCAAAATTGTTATTTCATTTAAACTGGTAGAAAAATTATCTTGGCGAAACATGTTCGCAGCGAACTTGGTGTACCATTTTTCTTCCGTTTCCAAATTGATTTTATAGCTGTATTTCTTCTCAGAAATGACATTTCCTTTAAATGTGAATTTTGTTTTAGATTGCAAGTAATTCAAGATTTTATCACGAAGCAAGACATAATGCTCATGGGAAATTTCTTTATTTCTTTCCCCCCACTCAACATATTTTTTGCTGGGA
>Ga0208765_1000214_pt1 | contig 37863 bp, 26 predicted proteins | sample ETNtaG_2_FD_185783 | JGI IMG/M metagenome (GOLD analysis project Ga0208765, IMG submission 185783) | Marine microbial and viral communities from oxygen minimum zone, Eastern Pacific Ocean - ETNP201406SV203 (SPAdes) (version 2) | ecosystem: Environmental > Aquatic > Marine > Oceanic ...
CAGTTGGCTAGAGCACCTGACTGTAGACTGGAAACACTTGGTTGTAGGCAGCCATCAGGGGGTCCCCGGTTCAAGTCCGGGAGCGCGGACCAATAACTCCTTCAGTTACTCTTGGAGCAATGTGGGCAGACTGATAAAGGGGGGTTTGGTCGGCAGGCCGCAACGAGGTCTGACAATGGGTGTTCAACAGCATGTTAGGTCACTATGGAAGACTCCCAAGGCATCACTGCCGCCTAGGTATCGGCGCGACCGCATGGCGAGCTGGAGGCGAGAGCCTGTGTTCCAAAGAATCGAGAGACCAACCCGCATCGATGCGGCCCGACGGGTCGGTTACAAAGCTAAGCAGGGAGTAGTTGTTGTTAGGACTCGCGTACGCCGAGGAGGACTGCGCAAGAGCAAGGTCCACATGAAGCGCAAACCTTCCAAGGCCGGTATCAAGAAAATCACAATGGGCAAGTCGATCCAGCGGATGGCAGAGGAGCGAGTCAATAGGCGCTACCCGAATCTCGAGGTACTCAACTCGTATTGGGTGGGCGAAGATGGAAAGAACAAGTTCTTCGAAGTCATCATGCTGGACCCGGCACATCCTGTGATTAAGTCGGACAAGCAACTTGGATGGGTGTCCAGTGGCAACAGCCACCGTGGGCGCGCGTACCGTGGAAAGACTAGCGCCGGCAAGCGTGGACGAGGTCTGCGTAACAAGGGCAAAGGGGCCGAGAAACTCCGGCCCAGCCTGAAGGCCAACAAAAACCGCGGCAAGTGAGCCCCCTTCGGCCGTCAGATTGATGCCTGTTCATTCTCGGCAACAGTCGATGGCAGACCGGCAGGTGTCTGAGATTCGCGGGCTTCCCGTCATCATGCCTAGCGGAAGACTGCTCGGAACAGTCCATGACACGGTCATCGACACAGACGGCTGGACCTGCACGCACATCTTCGTGGCCGACCCTCCCGCGGATCTCGTCGAGGGTCGAATTCATGTCGCAATTCCTTGGAACTGGGTCAGATCGATAGGCGATGTTGTACTCCTTCGATGGTTCCCATCGACCCCCATTCCGCGTAACTCGTGAAGTCGTTTTCCTCGTTCACGGGCTCATAACCTACCCTCAATCGCTTGAGCATGGGATGAACGCGACTGCGATACGATTCAAAAGCAGAGGGCGAACCGTTCTGTGTGCGCCGAGTGTCCGCCACCCTACTAATCGCCTTACTGTTAGTCAGTTCAGCACCTCTGGCTCAGGCAGGGGCGAAAGGTGTCATCTCATGCATCAACGCCGACCAGTCGATGATGCCGGCAAGTTGGGATCTCGATGATCAGTCATGCGTAAGAGTCGATTTGGGAGAGTTGGAGCCCGGCGACATTATCTCATTCGATTTGACCACTGATTCTGAAATAGATATTCTCATGTTCTCAGTCAACTCGATTTCAGTGTACCAGAACGAACAGTCCTACCGCAGCGATTCAATCTGGGAGCGGAATTCAGTATTCGAGAGTTTCAACGGAGAAGGCTCTTGGCATTGGACAGTCCCTGACGATAGGGAGATGACTCGATGGTATCTTGTCCTCGACAACTTAGCCCATCCCCAAGACGGAGGAGGTGGCGCTCAGGGAGGTTCGATAGCATCAATCGCACTCGATTCGGGAATGGTCACTCCTGGAACTTTCACCCTCGCCGACACCATCGTTCGACTCGATCCTGGTGAGCATTCAGTATTGCACGGCCCATTCATAGTGGACGCTGGCACTCAAGTCAGGATGGAGGCCAACACCATGGAGGGAGCTCCCGACGTCTTCCTGATGACATCCTCACAGGTATCTCTGTACGAGCAAGGTGGCACCGCAGCCGCACGCGTCGAGGGCACTGACATGCTACTCATCACTCAGGAACGAGACATGGTCTGGATGGCCACCGAGACCTACGAGGGAGAAGACCTCTATCTGGTGGTCGATAACAGGGCGGGCCCCGCTGGAGGAGGCGCTGGAACCGAAGATACCGCAGTCACGGTTACACTCACTCTGACTCCAGTTCTGGAACCAGTAATCAGCGGCGACGTTGCTCTTGAGATAATCAACGTCGGCGACATCGTCACTCTGGACGCTACGCAGACTCCGAACAACTCCGGCCAGATTCTTGAGTCCGGCTTCCACTGGGACACCAATGGGGATGGAACAGATGACACTGTAGGATCGTCTGTGAGTGTTAGCTGGCCAGATCCAACTAATGTCACTATCAGACTCACTGTAGTGGCGATTGATGCGCGTAGCGCCAGCTCATACCAGTCAATCGAGGTCGCAGACATCTCTGAGCCCGAAGTGAGCATTGGAGCCTCCGCCATACTGGAGCGCACATACGGGGACGACGTGGTACTCAGTGGGCAGGTGAGTGATAATTGGGGCATCGCCACAATCGAGTGGTTTGTCGATGACGTTCTGATACGAACCAATTCAGGCAACGACGAAGGAGCAACCGTGTTCAACCACTTGTTCAACTCCAGCTACTCCGCCGGCCTCCACACTATCACCCTGAAGGCCACCGATAATTCGGGTATGATTTCTGAGGACACCGCAACTATCAGTCTGTACGACTCCACCCCTCCGGTCATTGGAACACATCAGGAGGAGGTGACTCTGCAGATAGGGCAGACCTTCCGCTTCGTGGCCAACGTCAGTGATGCTGAGTCAAACAACCTGTTGTTCTCGTGGGATTTCGACGGCAATGTTGACTCCGATTCCGACGGCGACCCGAGGAACGACGACGACGGCTTTGGTGACTCAGTGCTGTGGAGCTATGATACCTCAGAACCCATGACTGTAGTCTGCCAGATCGAGAACGACGCCGGGCTGGTTTCCGAGTTTGAGGTACTAGTCAATGTGCTCAGCGGTAACGAAGATGATGGATTGGATTTGATGCGGCTGGGACTCATGGCCGCAGGTGCCCTCATAGTGGTGATTCTGTTTGCTCTGTTGACCTGGCGATTCATGTCCAATCGTAGACTCGCAGCGATGATTGCCGAGGATGATGAGCCCGAGCAGTCTGTATCCGCGGCCCCCTCGGTCGAGGAGCAGAAGGCCATGTGGGGTGGAGCAGAGTCCATCGTGCAGATTGAGCAGCCTGCCCAACAAGTCTTCGGTGACTTCTCAAGTGGGATGTCAGGTTCGACCCAAGGTATCTCCACTGCAATGGGTGAGCCTGAAGGGGAGGAATTAGATCCCGACATCGCAGCGCTTCTACAACCATCCGAAGAAGAGGATGCCTCAGGCCCAAGTCCTGCCAGAGAAATCCTATCCGAGTTCGACGAAGACGACTCTGTCGAGAGGGAGGATCTCGATTACTCGCATGAGTCTCAGACCGAGGAACCTGTGTCAAACTGGTCTCCTGGAGAGGATGAAACTGAGGTCTTCCAACCCGAAGAGATTGAGTCGGAGCCGGATCGAAAAGTTCGCCAGAATTGCTCTTCGTGTGACAAGAAGTTTGAGGTCGAACTACCTCCTGGAGTCGACGCTGCTAGGACGGCTTGTCCTCATTGCGGCTCTATTGAATCAATCAGCCTAGGATGATTCATCTATAGCCTCGGTTATTCGATGCAAAGTTGGTTCCTGTAGGGCAATACCCTATAGCGCACCTCTAGGAGGTGCGAGCATGGGTAACACCGGTGTCCGACTGGTCTGTAGGGCGCCGAGGGCGAACAATTCGCATACTCTACTGATGGCCCTGCTGTTCTTGCTCCCCATCCTTTCTCCCTTCTCTGCGGTGAGCGGCGAGGCGAGAATAGAATCTCAGGACTTCGAGGTACTTGACCAACTGTCCGAAGTACTAGAGGAGCGCCAAGAGATGTTGGACAGTAACTCCGTAGCGCAACTGGCCAAACCAATCATCGAAGGAATAGGTAACTCGGTAGTGCCTACTGGGCCATCCGACCCCCTCTCCAATGTGAACGGGTCAATTGATGGAGCGAGTATGGTGGCGACAACACCTCCACAACCACAGCACCCCGGTCCCTACAACCTGCTGTTGGACCCCAGTATCAGTTCTCCCGGTCAAGTCGATAACATCTGGCAGACTCTGGTAAATCTGACTGACTATGTGATTTGGACAGAGTACATCGACCTCGATGGCAACACAATCCAGAACTTTGAGGTGGTAACATTCTCAGCCAATCTGTTATCTCTGTTCGATATCAACTCCGAACCTCTTCTGCATGAGATTGATGTCGACAACGACGGAGATGATGACATCGAAGTCGGACTGAAGATTGCCTGGGAATTCCTCGGTGGATGGGGAGTAGAAGAAGGAGTGCTTTGGATTGAGCCCGGTATTTCGTACTCGGTCAAGGTACTCGACTCTAGTCAGAATGATCTAGATTGGAATATGATGGACTCGTTGCAAGTATCACTAATCAAGGCATTTGCATATTCCGGTCAGGACTCCATACTGGCTCTCGGAGAGGGTGAAACCTACATCTGGGTTGTCGACTCAAGATTCACCGCCCAACCTGATGACTTCACTCTCCGAGTAGGAATAGAGAGATTCTATTTCGATATCTCTGGAGCCAGTTCCGATCTAGTATTCACTCTCATACAGGCACTCACGTTAGGACTCATCAATCAAGGAGCGGATGAGTCCGGAATCACCTTCGCTGCGATTGCCGCACCATATGCGATCGAGTTCAGGAACCCTGGCGGACGTGACTGCCCGGACCGATATTCTCCTGACGAGATGCTCTTCGCTACTTACACGGAGCTGAATTGCGGAGTCTCGGCGGGCTTCGGATACTTGCACTTCTCTCCACCTGACGAAAGTGGTGATAGAGACCTCTGGGAACTGGCATACATAGAGCTCTCATTCCACCCCAACAAGCAAGCCGTAGTCATTCCCGAGGAGGCTGATGTAGTCATTAGGACAGATAGCGTTCTGCCCGAGAACAGCATCGTCGATGGTGAGAGGGGGCTGACCACAATCGAGTATTGGGCAGACGAGAGAACCGACTTACACATCCACTTCCACGAGAACAGGTCGGAACTCCCTCCTGAGGAGTCCAGCGATGGAGGTAGAGGCAATGTGACCGACTCTGTAGGGTGGTTGAGAGGGTTGCCAAAAGGGTCCTTGTCTGAAGGGGAGATAGAGCGCGTTTTCCGTATGCTTGGCTCTGACGGCTCGCGTTCCCAACTCCCAGGTGAACTTCCACAGAGGCTTGGCTTTATCATCGGAATCAAGAACTTCTCCAGAGACAACAGTGAGAATGTCGACGACCCCACCCTACCGGTAAATCCAGCAAACCCCCCTAAGACCTTGATTCTCATACGGTCGGTGCAATCAGTAGAGGAACTCAACTATGACTCGTGGTTCATCAGAGAGGGTGCTGCAGAAGACCACAGAAAGATACACATCAGAGCGAAAGACCTGCCGACGGCACTGGTCCTCTACGGATCTTTCGAGCTTAGTAGCGGGAGCTCAAGTGAGGGCGGACTTGACTCAGAGGACAGTCTCGACTTCGTATCGAAGATTGTGGATAATGTCCTAATCAACATAGTCGATTTGTTCTTGGACATAGGAACCATCCTGAATGATGTCCCTTCAGCCGTGGTGGATGTAATCAGCGGTGGTGTTGATGGAACCAGTGGGCTCGCGGGCAGGACAGTCCACCTACTTCTCACAGACAACTGGCTAGTCACCAGATCTGATATGCCGTTAACCAGCCTTTCAATTCAGATAGGTTCGAGTGACCATCCAACTGACTCAGGCGACCATCTGATGCTGGCAAAAGACAGGGGACTTGATCTAGTTCAAGGCAGGAGCGGACCAATCGAACCCCTAGCGCCAGTAGCGGCTAGCATCGGGTTCAGTGGCCTCATTGCATTCTCTCTAATTGACGACAATGAGCTGGATGAACAGGTCGTTATACTACGCACCGCATCTGATGAGAGTTTCTCATTCACCTACATTGACTATCACCCAAAAACTCTCGAAGGAGCCTCCTTTGAGGCTCTGACACTCAGTGACATCCCTGACAATCTCTCCATACAAGTATCAGCAAACGGAATGGAATACCTCGCTTCGTCTGGTATCGAGTCGATTGCCTACACGGGTATGGATGGCACACAGCGTCAGGCGGCTACCATTACCGGTGTACCCGACTCATTCAGCACCACATCAGGCTTCGTCACCGGATGGTCATCCTCCACTCCTATTTCATCGATTGAGGCGCAGATTAGCAATTCAACTGACCCTGTCAGATTGACGGGTGACCACTTCCTCTTCCATCATGATCAGATAACTGGAACTTCTACTATCTCAACTAGGTTGACCGGGCTCAGTGAAGTCAGTTGGACAGAGCCAGCTGAGGAGGGGGCCGCGGGTCCTGCTGGCAGGGGAACCGCTCAGATATCGGCGGCAGGCGACCGAGCCCTGAGCATCAACGTCGACCACGCTCCGACTGTGGGGGGCGACTCACTCTCAGTGATGGCCTCAATTGACCCACTCCCCTCTACTGTCAGAATCCAGATACCGACAGGATCCGACTCAGGAAACAGTCTAGATGTGCCTGAATTCAATACCTCAAATGGCCTCTCCGGAGTAGCTTTCTTCATCAGCGGTTTCGCCGACCTTGGTAGGTCGGTAAATAGCGTTCTATCAGGTATCACCTCAGACATCTCGACTAACTCGGAGTCCGAAGGGGACTTCTCCTTCGGCCTCCAATTGGAGGCTGACTCAACATTCGACCTGACCGTGGAGGCTGTGCATGGCGACGGTTCGCTCAGAGCACCCACTTGGGTCCATGGCGTCGCCTTTCAGGCATCTCCCTCAGGAATTGCCGATGGCTTCCACTTGAGAATATGGCTGCCCGAACTTCCTCCATTAATTGATTTCTCGATCACTAGGCAGAATAAGGTCAACGGCCAGAACTGGGGCATAAGTGTGGGCCTTGAAGGCTGGGTGCCGGCACACAGTGAACTCATGGTCCAGATATACGGAATCAACGGTCAGGACTTGCTGTTGACCCTTCAAGGTCTGACGGTCGGAGCATCCACTAATCTCGGACTCGATGCGGTATTTGAAATCAAATCCGTCGGTGAAATTACCGAGGTCACAACCTCGACCCACTATGTTCTCTCTGAGAGGTTGGACTGGGTCCACGTTCTTCTAATCAACAGAGAGGCGGGAAGCAGAACCGAGGTGATGATTCAGGACATCCCGGAGACCGTTGATTTGCAAGCTAGTATAGGCACGGCGATATCCATTGATATGACCGTCCCCGAACAGTACAGGCGCGATGGCTCCTCAGTCGGTTCCATCATGATGCAGCAGATGCAGTGGTTGGATTCAGCATGGTGGCCTGCAACGATATTCCTGACCGACGTCCCCGGCTGGATTAACCTGACTACAGCTCCCTCGCTTGAGTTTGACATAACCCAAAATCTAGCTTTCCAAGGAACCCCGACTCTTGACTTCAGGGCTTCCGAAGAGGGCATGTCATTGTACATAGAGGTCTTTGGTAGGGCGATAAACAAGAGAGGAGACACAATCCTATTAGCCGAGGGAATGACCGATTTCATGTCGATTAGTACCACCAATACATTTGGCCTCTCCATCAGATCAGGCGGCGATGGAGTCGAACGTCTGTACATCAGGATGAGCAACGTCCCTGTCACACCTCCATTGGTTCTCGAGGAGATGGAGGCGCTGGGTGAGAACCTAAAGCGGGCCACCGTCAATATCAGGGAGTTAGTGGGCCCGTACAGCATCATCGAGGTGGATGATGTTCAGGGTGAGAGAATTATCGTCTCGGCCCGTGCTTCAGCTGACATCGAGGGCAATGAACTCGATCTCCGGGGCGTACTCCTCGATGCTCAGATTACCGATGGTATTCCGACCGGTACAACTCTGGGAGTCAATGGACTAGCCTCTGATCTCTCATTGCTCAACATGGTTCCAGGTATGAGCGGCTCAACCAAGCATGTGATGGTTGTAGAGCCATTCTCCTCTGCGATTCTTACGATACTTGCGACGTTCATAGGGGGTGATTGAGATGGGGCTGCTAGAGAAGCTAAGGAGTGAGGACGAGGAGGTTGACACTCAGATTGCCCACGAGGTGTTAGAGCGGATTGAGGATGAAGCTAGGAGATACATCTCACCGACTCGAGTGATTTTCGCCTCTGTGGCAGTCCTGCTCCTTCTCGCTGCGAGCCTGTTCGTATTGACCTGGATTGTTCCATATGACCGTGTGAGTGTAGACGTGGTATATCGACAAGGAGGCCCCGGCCACGTAGTGCTGGTCGAACTCGACAACGATGGCAGCCGTACTATCGAAGACATCGACCTACAGGTCAGATTTATTGACTCAGAGGGAATAGAGATTTCCCGATCATCATTCCTCAGGGACAATCTACCAGCTCACTCGTCGGTTTCCGGAGATGATATGGAACTGCTGATCGACGGTGCCTCAGTGTGGGAGAATTACACTATCGAAATCCTGCTCTACTACGACTCCTACGCTGGCCAGAGGAGCGAAAGGTGGACTCACAATGTAGGGGAGTGGACAATGGAGATTTTCGCCGACAAGTCGCAGTATCGATTCCTGTAGTGTCCAATCATGACTTTTCATGGGTTCGTAGAACCCATACGCTCAAATTGAGAGGGACGAGGCGATAGCCGATGACAAAGCGCTTAGTGACACTGATGATGACGATTCTTCTGTTGTCCTACGCCCCTATTCTCAATCAGTCACCTACTGAGGGCAATACCGCCGTGGAATCCTTGAATCACATTGCTGAGAAAGTGGAAATTTCTCCCGACCCAAACAGCATTCAAGACCTCGGTGCCCCACAAATCTACTCTGGCTTCGAAGATTTCCGAGCGACAAGAGCCGACTCTAGCATTGGCGTCTACACTCAAGCCGGATTACTCCCGGCAGTTCAGATGAGTGTCGAGCTGGCTAATCCACGAAACGACCTCGCAATAGTCCTCATCGACGGCGAAGTTGGTCTCTGGGATGCGAGGCAGGCCCTGCTTGAAGCAGCTGATGTCAAAGTCAGGTCTACCATTCCTCCCTCTGGATTCCTAGTGCAGGCTACACCCGAAAGTATCTCTACACTTTCTCAAATCAAAGAGGTTGAAGCGGTACACGAAGTCCCGGCCGGCCTTCTTGTTCACCCCGATTTGAGAATGGCTAACGGGGACCAAACACTACTCGTCGAAGTACTTGGTTGGAAGAACTCGGACTTGGTCCGACAAGATCGACCAGGCATGGGTTTCGAGGATTCTCTGAACATTGCCGCATCACTCTGGCTGCAGGAGGCGTGGTCACCAGAGGAAGGCAGAATGTGGGGTATGATATCCCATAGTGAAGTGGCCGATTTAGCCAGACACTCCTCTGTCGCTTATATCGCCCCAATGCCTCTTCTAGTTCTGCACAATGACCAAGCCAGGGTCCACATGGGCATCAACTCAGTTGAGACCACCTTCATCACCGGATTGAACGGCAGCGGACAGAAGATTGCTGTGGGCGATTCCGGCCTCGACGATGATCACGGCGACTTCACAGGACGAATCGCCGGCCTGACCTCGGTCACCCCCGGAGATTCATCGACAGCAGATCTCTCAGACGGGCATGGCACTCATGTTGCCTGCACGGTGATGGGTGACGGATTCCGCAGCAGCGGCACCTACCGAGGAGTAGCGCCCGAGGCTCAAGTTTACTTCCAGGCGATGGAGGACGACGATACTGGACAGTTATACAGTTACGGCATCAACAGCATGTTGAATTCTGCTTACAATAACGGCGCCCGATTGCACACAAACAGCTGGGGCGCCGGTAGTGGAGGTGGCAGCTACTCAACCCAATCAGAGGATGCGGACTCCCGTACCTCGACATGGGACCAATACTGGTCTTATCAGGGCATGACCGTGCTGTTCGCAGCTGGCAATGAGAGGAACGAAGGAGTCTCTCCACCTGGGACTGCAAAGAACGTAATCACCATCGGCGGACACAAGAACCGATACAGCGGTGCTCCTGATGAGATGTACTACTGGAGCAGCCGTGGTCCGACTGATGATGGGAGAATCAAACCAGACCTAGTCGCCCCGGGGGACTACGTCAGGTCGTGCAAATCGCAGGAGGCGGACAGTGCTCAGGGTTCATGGAGTAACAATTGGTACCTCGAGTATAGTGGCACTTCGATGTCCACCCCGGCTGCGGCCGGAGCGTCTGCCCTAGTCAGAGAGTACCTGATGGAGGTGATTGGCAGGCAGGCGCCACAAGGCGCCCTAATCAAGGGACTTCTGATACTAGGAGCTCAGGATATGGGTACTCGCGACATACCCAACAACGATGAGGGATGGGGCCGGCTGAATCTCGTCGAGTCGCTGATTCCGGACAGCGATGTTGGTATCTTCGTCGACGACCGCTCCCGACTCTCTAGTGGACAGACGAGCGAGTACTCCTTCGATATAACCCGCGCTGGCGAGCCGATGAAGGTGGTACTGACTTGGTCTGACTACCCTGGCTCATCTTCTTCTACGACTCAACTTAGGAACGACCTCGACCTTGAGGTCATTTCTCCTAACGGACAGATCACGTACAAGGGCAACGCCTTCGTAAACGGACGATCAGTCAATGGCGGGACCAAGGACTCCACCAATAACGTCGAGGTCGTGCTAATCGACAACGCAGCGACAGGGACGTGGACGGTGCGCGTGCGAGACGCCCAGCATGGTGGCAGCCGGACTTGGCAGCCATACGCTCTCGCTGTTCGCGGAGTCAATGTCAATGATTTGAGTCCAGATCCAACCTTTGTCCAGAACTCATTTGAGATTTCATCCCCCATCCCTCAAGTCGGAGAGGAGGTCGACGTCTCCGTCATCATTCAGAACCAAGGTGCCGGTTCGGTCGCCGACCTATCGGTCATCGCCCGAGCTGACAGCAATCTGCTTGGCACCCATCAGTTGAGTATGTCTCCTGGGGAATCGGCAGTACTCGAGTGGAACTGGACGCCGACACAAGAGGGAGATGTGGAGTTCACATTCCACATAGACCCGAGTGATACAGTAGAGGAAGTCTCAGAGACTAACAATTACCTAACTCACACTGTCATTGTCAGCGCACCAGGTGTCAGGGTGTCCACAGAACAGGAAACCGTCACCCTCGGTGATGCGTCAGACAGTTCTACCACTTGGCAACTCTCACTGATGAATACCGCTCTGTTTGAGACCAACGCTACAATAGAGGTCAGTGACCCTGTGCGGATGCAGGATGGAGTGCAATACGATTGGTTCACGTCGTTCACCTCAAACACCTTCAATCTCGAGGCAGCCGAAACCGAATTAGTTAGTCTGACTATGGTGCATCCCGCACCACCACCTCCAGGACTCTACAGCATGGTGGTTACTGGTACAGACGTTGAGAACAGCGTCACTTCAGAGTTGGCGATATTCTTCGACGTGCCAGTGCTGGCTGGAGCTGAAATTGTGATGCCAGGGGAGCAATTCCTAGTGAGTCCGCTTGAGTCCACAGAACTGCAAATTCTAATCTTCAACGAGGGCAACGGCGCCCAGGCCTATGATGTGGAACTGGTATCTCCAGCTGGCTGGCATCTCGGATTCGACACGCTTGGCGCCTTCGCTGGATCTTCACATGGTTCGACCGGGACCATGGCTAGGGACGCTGGACGAACAGTCGACATCACAATCAATCCTCCAGGGGCTATGATTCCTGCGGAATCCGTGTTCGATGCTGCGATAATCATCCACTCACGAGTCAGTTCCGACTCTTGGAGCGAGGACATTTCACTTGTGGTTAAGGCGATAGACGAGGTCAGTATGACACCTTCCTCTGATGGCGCAGAGCACGACATCTCTCCCGACGCACTACTGGAAATCGAGGTGGATCTCAGCAATCTTGGAAATCGGATGCTGGACCTACAGCCATATGTGCGCAACATCCCTGGAGGATGGACTGTGTCAGGAGGCCTGAACACCATCAGCATCCCCGCGGGAGAATCTGGTGTCTGGTCCGTGGCACTACAGGGCAATGGAGTAGCTGTTAGCGGGGATTTAGAACTTAGATTCGCTACTGATGATGGCTTTTACGTAGACTGGAACAGAACTCTAAACGTCCTCTCGGGAGCAATCCCCTCTCTGAGTTTCCACATGGTCGCTCTGCCCGACGGAACCGTCTCAGACTATCCACTTGGAGTTGGGTCTCACCCAGTTGGCGAGCCCGGCTTCGACCTCGCTTGGACAGTTACTAACCAAGGCTCTACCACATGGCGACCTACTACTTACCTCGAGGTTCCAGACGATGATTGGTCATCGAGTTGTTCCGCTCCATCTACGCTTTCAGCTGGTGCCTCATCCACAGTTTGGTGCACGGTAGTGATACCTCTGTCAGCCGAGGCCTCATCCGAGCCCATCGTCACACTAGTTATGCAAGGAGAGGGCGTCGAGGTGGAAGATTCGATATCACTGCTGGTTGAGTCTGTTGCTAGGGTGAGTTGGACTTTGAATAATCAACCTACAGGGCATGAGGGCTACCCTACTACACTGTACATCGATTTACAGAACACCGGCAACTCGGAAATATCTCACATTCTCCAAGTATCCGGTCCCGATGGCTGGGCCCCGCTGATTCTCGATGGAGTAGTGGTTAATTTGAGGCCTGGAGAGACCCGGAGCCTTGATGTCGGATTCACTCCCAATTCTGGGGACGATGGGATTCTCGTGGTCGAATTGGCCGACGCCGATGACGTCGAAGCTTTTTCATTCAGCGTGGAGATCGACGTACTTCCGGCTGCTAAGGTGCAAGGAACATCCATTCTAGAGACACTAATGATTGCAGTTTTGGTACTCGCGCTCGTCGGTGGTGGACTCTATGTTTACTCTCGTAGGGGTGGAGACTCCTCAAGTCTGATCCAAACTGAATCACTGAGCAAGATAGCCGACAGTTTCGGGTTGGGTGAGAAGGAGGAAGGGGAGAGCAGTGGAATCCCCTGTTGGATTTGTAGTCAGGACATCACATTGGAGGCGGCATGGGCCTGTTCCGAGTGCGGTGCTAGATACCACAGGGCAGGTCAGGTGCAGGGCTGCGACGTCCTCTCCATGGGTAACTGCCTGCACTGCGACGCCCCTTCCGACGATCTCGTCGAAGCGTGAAATTACCGCGACCCAAGGGGTCGCGTCGCCCGAAGTCCTTAGAGGGGCGGTTATGTCGGGGTGTCGATGAAGCGCAGTTCATCTGCAATCATTCTAACCGCGATGTTGTTGCTCACAATCGTAACACCGTTAGCCGCAGCAGCGGTATCAGTGTCTCTTTCTGCAAACCCTACGGCTCAGGAGGCTACCACAGATGACGACGCTGAGTACGACATCATCGTGACCAATGACGGGGATGAGGACATCTCAGTTTCCCTCAGTACGCAGCAGGGAAATGACTGCAATGGATTCAGTTCCTCCTTGGACACGTTCCAAGTCTCGGTCAACGAAGGCGAATCAGAGACTGTCAAACTAACCGTCACCGTGAATGACCAGGCCGACGGAGATTGTGAGACAACGGTGAACGCCCAAGCCACTGGTGGACTAGGTTCTCCCGCCAATGACGATGTTACAGTGACGACAACCGCAGGTGATGGTGGCGGACTTTACTCGGTGAAGTTGACTACAGATGAGCAGTTGAAGACCTACGACGGCGACTCAACTGAGTCCGATAGCGTTGTCTGGGACGTCGAGGTTGAGAACAACGGCGAGCAACAGGCAAACGTCCAGTTGGAAATGACTTCGGACAGTGATTGTGAGTCCGACACTCTCGATGCCACCGTAGACCCTCAGGTTCTGCAACTGGACCCAGAGGACAAAGAGACGGTCGAAGTGACTGTAGACGTTCCTGACGGTAGTTCAACCGAAGCGGGAGATCACTGCTTCATTCTCAAGGCCACTGTGACTAACGACCCCAATGCGGCCGACCAAGCTGAGGACAACATCACCCTGACTCTCAAGATACCGGAGCGCAAGGAGTGTGATCCAGATCTGCAGTTCACCTCGCACAACCTTGATCCGGGAGATTCGGCCACCAACTCGTTCGAGATCGAGAACATTGGGAACACGGAGTGGACCGTGACTGCCAACGCACAGGCTCAGGACTCCGACCATGATATTGCAGGATGGGTGGACTTCGACAGTCCCCTGAGCAAACTTCTCTCTGAGCCAGGCGGTTCACAAGACAGCCATACTTTCACCTTCAGCGTGACTCCCGATGACTCCATCGAATCTGGGACACAAGTGGGAATCAAGATTCAGGGGCGTGCTGGGACTTCAATTGGATGTGAGCAGATTCTAACTGTCACCGTCGGCCAAAGCCACGATGCTTCCATGACTCTGAGCAAGAACAAACTCAGCAACGTCGAACCGGGCAGCTCCGACACAGTCACAGTCCAGATTACCAATCAAGGTAATGGCATGGAGACCATGTCCATCGGTGCTACAGGATTGCCTCCAGGATGGCAGATTTCGTTCTCTCAGACCTCAGTTACTGTTGGCAGTTCACACTCCGGCAATAACAAAGAGACAGTGTCTGCAGAGATATTCGTTCCCGAGGACGCTAGCGCGGCTGAGGACACGGTCATTACCTTCACAGTCGGACGTGGTGGAGGTAGCACCCCTTACGACACCAAGGACCTCACAGTGTCAGTGGCTGCGCGTCACAGCGTCACCACTTCGATACTCTCGACCCAGCAGACAGGCCGAACGGAACAGACAATCCAGTTCCCCATCGATGTGACCAACTCAGGAAACATTCAGGACACTTTCAAACTACAGGCCTGCGACCCAGGAGATAACACAGGATGCAACTCTCCGATGTGGGAGTCGTCATTCTCTGATTCGCAAGGAAACACAATCTCACAAATTATCCTCGATCCCAGCCAGAAGCAGACCGTCTATCTCGACATCTTAGTTGAGGGTGAGGAGGACGCTGATTCGGTCAGCGTGCTTGCACGGATAGCTATCTATGGGACCTCCGTGGTGGATGAGCACACTGTCAGTGTGGTGGTCTCGAACTTCAACTACGCAATGGCAATCTCTCCTCAGAATCCTGGTGAAGTACCTGATCAGATCGAAGCAACCCTCCCTCCGGGTGGTTCCATGACTGCCGCATTCTGGGTCGAGAACACAGGCGACTATCCTGGTGGAGACAAAGCCGTGATTACCGTCATCGGCATGGAGTCGTCAGTACTCAGGACGATGTCGATTGAAGGCGTCGAGATCGATGGGACAGTGACGTTGGGGATGGGAGAGAGAGTACTCGTCGAGGTCCATATCGACGTCCTCGAAGGAGTCGCAAACGGCGTCTCTGGCGTGGTCAAGGTTAGTGCTTCTTCGGAGAGAAATACAGCTCAGAGCACTTCGGTCGATATCGTGGTCGAGGTGAGGACCATCCACGATCTCAGATTCACCCTCGAAGGCGAGGATGAGCAGACCTCCGAATACCCGGACAAGGCCTATTTCATCCTCTACATCACTAATCATGGCAACATTGTCGAAGATGTCCAAGTCCTGTCCAGCGAATCTCTTAGGGGTTGGGCTGTCAATGTCGATTTCGATGAGTTTGAACTCGAACCTGGACTGACAAAAGAGGTTCACGTGAGTGTCACGCCACCTAGCGATTTGCTTGACGATGATACCTACATGTTCACCGTCACTGTGCAACCCGAGGGAATTGCAGTCGCTGGTGAACCCATTGATTTGACAGTGACCTCACAGATGCCATCGACCTTCATCGGCCTGTCTGAGGAAATGGCTCAGGCGCTCGTCTACGGGTCTATTGTTCTGGGCGCAATTTTGGTCATCGTACTGTTCTTTCGCTCTCGTTCGGAGAACCGCCGAATAGTCGAAGCACTCGAAAATCAGTTTGAGGACTAGTTGCGACTCCAAAGTCGAGTCCGGATAGGCTTATTGCCGAAATTCAGGTGCAATGACCCGTCGGTCCCTAAGGGGACCGTCGGGTGTCACCATGACTTCAGTTCCCGAAGCATATCTCGCTGTTGCTGTTATGACGCTTGTAGGGATTGGATTCCCAGTGGGGAGCTTCATTGCAGCAGCAGTTTTGAGGCCGAGAAAATCTCCCAATGACCCAACAAAGATGCGCTCTTGGCTCCTTCCAGGCTATGAAACAGATCAGAGCCTGTACATCCGCAGGGACAGCACCTATGAGTGCGGTGCTGAGCCTTTGGGAGATGCTCACATCAACTTCCATTTCCAGTACTATTGGTATGCTATCATCTTCCTCGTATTCGACATCGCCTTCATGTTCCTAGCATTTGGCGGTGTCATTGCTATACAGGATGGTATGCTGAGTGAAGATATCCTCGGTGCCCTAGCCACCCTAACCGCGTTCATCGTGCTAATGGGGCTGGGAGTCTGGCACGTCTTCCGCAAGCGAGGAAGAATCTACATCTAAGGTGAGTTAATGTCAGATGAGGGTCAGAACTACTCACTCTTCAACAGCAGGATGCTGGTCGATGTAGTAGGCGACGTGACCGATGAGGCTCTGAAGGCCAGTCGGATGAAGGATATCATCGGAGTACTAGCCGGCAGGATGTTCAACTGGGGCCAACGTAAGTCCTTGTTCCCACTCCATTTGGGCATCAAGTGCTGTGCTTTGGAGATGGCTGCGGCGGGAGCTAGTCGATTTGATGCTGAACGCTTCGGAGTCTTCTTCAGATCCAGTCCCCGGCAGTGCGACGTCCTACTTGTCAACGGTCCGATTAGCAAGAAGTTCGCCGACCCCATTGTTAGACTGTGGGAGCAAATGCCAGAGCCGAAGTGGTGCATAGCCATGGGAGAGTGCGCCATCTCCGGTGGCCCCTACTTCCAGTCATACAACATCCTCGAAGGCGTCGATACCGTGATTCCAGTAGACGTCTACATACCCGGATGCCCCCCAAGGCCCGAGGCCCTGATAGATGGTTTCGACAAGCTGCGACAGAAGATCATCCGAATTGGTGCGGCCCCCGGCGACTCCATACCGCCGTCTACATCTCCGTTAATCTTGGGAGACGAGTAGGAGGTTCTAGCATGGGTAATATTGTCTCATCAGATTTCCAGAAGGCAGCGGCCGAGGCACTGGCTGTTGCAGCGTCCGTTATTGAGGGAGTGGATGCCGAGGTAGCAGAACGCTCTAGTGGCACCAATCCGCGACACGTAGTGGTCATCAACGCCTTACCAAGTAGTTGGAGAACCCTCGCCGAGAATCTCTACTCCGAGCACGCCGTCGATTACTGCTCCATGGTCACCGGAATCCACTGGCCCGAAGGAGATGAGGAGAGGAAGTGGGAGGTGGTCTACCATCTAATGAGGACCGGAGTCAGGGACCCTCCCATTAAGGACGGCATAGTTCGACCGATTATTGTGAATCCCTCGAGACTCAGGGGAGCCAGTATCCCCCTTGAGATTGAGATTCATGTCTATATCCCAGACACAATGACTCCATCGGTGGATTCCGTTCAAGACATTTGGAGAGGGGCGGACTGGAACGAGAAGGAGACATGGGATCTCGTCGGCATCGACTTCGATGGCCACCAGGGGATGAGAAGGGTGCTGCAGCCACATGAGACCCCGAAGGGTTACCATCCTCTACAGAAGCAACACCATCTACGCTATCACGGCTTCGAAGAAATGTACGACGACGCCCAGGGATTCATGCGCAAGCCGGCAGACGTTGGCAAAATTAAGTGAGGTGAGAAAATGGCGGAGATGTGGATTTCAATGGGCCCGCAGCACCCCATGACGCACGGCCTCTGGACCCTCAAGGTAAAGGTCGATGGCGAGACCGTTGTTGACACAGAACCTGACCTTGGATATATCCACAGAGGTGTGGAGAAAATCTGCGAGGCACGCGATTTTACTCAGATTACGACTTACTGTGACCGACTCTGCTACGCTAGCGCCAACACGTGGTCTCACGCCTACATCTACGCTGCCGAAGATCTCCTTGAGGTTGAGGTGCCCGAGAGAGCCGAGTACATTCGCTTGGTGGCAGTAGAACTGCAGCGCATTGCTAGCCACCTGATGTGGTTGGGGGCTTACGGGCCCGATATCGGAAACCTCTCCGTGATGGTCTGGTGCTTGCGTGAGCGCGAGATGATGATGGATCTCCTACAAGAGTTGGGCGGCTCCCGGATGCACTACAACTTCCCGCGCATTGGTGGCGTCAAGCGTGACCTACCTCATGGCTTCGCACAGCGTGCCCGAGCAAAACTCAAGTTATTCCTCAACAGGATTCAGGAGTACGAGGCACTGTTCGACGAGAGTACGGTGTTTCTGCTGCGCAGCCAAGGAGTTGGCTATGCCAAGCCAGAGGAGATGATCAACCATGGAGTCTCAGGTCCTAACCTTCGTGCTGGGGGGGTGAACTACGACATCCGCTGGGCTCATCCCTACTCTGTGTACAGCGAACTCGACTGGGCGCCTCCGGTCGAACGCTCATCGATTAAGGGAGCTGACTGCTACGACCGCTACAGAGTCAGAGTCGAAGAGATGCGTGTCAGCGCATCACTTGTTTTGCAGGCACTAGACAAGATGCCCGGCGGCGCTGACACCTATCATGAGCCCGAAGATCCAATGATTCTCGCTAAGGCTCCTACTCGGGCCCCAGAGGGGACCACAGGTGCACATCACTTTGAGGACAGCAGGGGCGAGTCGATGTTCTACATCGCAGGTGGTGGTGAGGGCCGTGGAAAGCAGCCGTACAGGGTATCGATACGGTCTCCTATGTTCATCACGCTTCCATATGCGGCCAAGTGTATGATTGGCTACAAGGTCGCCGACATACCAGCCATCATGGGCTCCTTCGACCCATGCATAGGAGAGACTGACAGGTGATATGATGGCGAGTAGAGACTGGTTAGATGTGGTGGGATGGTCCGAGTCCTTCTCCGGTTGGTCGATGGATAACGTGCACAACATCATGCCCTCCAACGATATCGACATGCAGGTGACGATTCCAAGCACATGGGCATGGCAGGAACCAATCACCCTAGGTCCAATTTTCAACATGCAGAGTGGATTCGCTAGCATTCAACCCGCTCTTGAGTCATTCATGCATGCCACCATTATGTGCACAGTAGTCTTCACCACGATGATGCTCACCATGCTAGCCATCCCGTATATCGAGAGGAAATTTATCGGGCGACTGATGGACAGACTCGGTGCCACCACCACTCTCAGGAGTTTGTGGGTGGGTGAGAGCGGTGTCACCGCTGGTGAGTGGTGGAAGCAGCTACCGTTCGGAATGGGTGTCCCCATCGGCTGGGCAGTGAAAGCACTCAATTCTACATGGGGAAACTCGCACGACCTTGAGACGATTGCACGAGTCAACAACCGTAGTTACCATGGATACTGGTTTTTACTTCCCGGCTTTTTCCAGGCCTTCGCTGATTTCATGAAGTTCGCTACCAAGGAACACATTGTACCGAAGAACGCCGACAAGGTAGTCTTCGAGGTCGCCCCAGTAATCATCCTAGCGACCACGGTTATGGTGTTCGCATTCGTCCCGTTTGGGCCACATATTTACGCCGCCAATCCTGAACTTTCACTACTCTTCATGATGGCGATATTCGGGATAGCTCCTCTAGGTGTATTCTTCGCCGGCTGGGCATCAAACAACAAGTACACGCTGATTGGAGGTATGCGCTCTGCAGCTCAACTTACCGCTTACGAAATACCTCTCTTGATTACGGTTCTTGGAGTTGCGGTGCTGAGCGGCTCGTTCAACATCATTGAGATTGTCGATTTCCAGATGGGGCAGGACCAAGGTAACGTCTGGAACATCTTCCTGATGCCACTCGGTGCCCTGCTCTTCCTAGTCACGATGATTGCCGAGGTCGAACGTATTCCATTCGACATGCCCGAGGCTGAAGCTGAGCTCGTAGAGGGCTGGTGGACGGAGTACGGGGGCATACGCTGGGGACTGATGTTCGCAGCCGAGTACATGCGCTCGTACGCGGCATGCATCCTGTTCGCACTATTCTTCCTCGGAGGATGGGAAGCACCGTTCCAGCATACGCTATCTGGTCTCCCAGTTGTTGGCGGCGTCCTCACAACAGTCTTCTCACTGATACCAGGTATGATTTGGGTTCTTCTCAAAGCGTGGCTGCTATTCGCAGTCTTCGTTTGGATTCGTGCTTCTCTCCATAGGGTGAGAACTGATCAAATTCTCGAGTTTGGATGGCGCTATCTGTTACCACTCTCTATGCTTAATCTCGTCATCGCTGTCTTCCTGCGTCTGCAGTTCTGGACCGGCGAACCATGGGAACTTTGGGTCCCTGTGGCAGTCACGCTGATCTCAGGAGGGTTGTTTGTCATCCTCGCAATCGATGAGGACAAGGAGGCACTTGAGATTCAGCGGAGGCCGTACAGTACGCAAGCAGTGGTCAAAGCATCACCGGGGAGCCACAGAGATTAGGAGGTGAGAAGATGAGTTACAAAGCTAATACAGGACACCCTCACGCCACCCCCAACTTCCGTAATCTAGTCATCAGGCCAATGTGGATGACTCTCAAAACCGCTCTGAGGACTGTTCCTTTCGTTGGCAAGTTGAGCATCCTGAAGAATAACTACCACGGGAAGCCTACGACCATGGTTGACGCTACTACCATGCTCAGGGTCGGTTCGAATCACCCGAGCGTCGGGCAGAGCTTCGCCCCCGACCGCGAGACCAGTCAGGTCATGCCGTTTGTCGAGCGACCAGTTACTGTGATGTACCCCTACGAGCGTTTGGAGGACCTAGAGCCGTGGCTGTTCGTTCCAGGTAACTACAACGGCCGCATAGGAATCATCTGGGAGACCTGCACCGCTTGCAAGGCATGTGTCAAGGTGTGTCCCAATGACTGTCTGCACATGACTTCCGAAGTCAGGGTCAACGTCCTTGAGCTAACTGAAGAGGGAGATGACCACCACGGTTACGGCGAAGAACTGGAGGAAGGAGGATATGCCGCAAGAGAGAAGGGAGACTACGATGGAATCGCTTCAGGCTTTGACCTCGTAAATGCCCATACTGACGCTCCCCAACAGTACGATTTCGCCGAAGTCATTGAACTCACAGGCGACAAGGCGACTGTACGATGGTCTGACGGCTCAGGTATCGAGACCATCGATTCCAGTACACTCAAGCCTGCCGAGCAGGACATCGTCTCAGGACAGATTGACATCGGCAGGTGCATGTTCTGCGGGTTGTGTGCCGAAGCATGCCCGTTCGAGTCCTTCTTCATGACCAATGAGTATGATGGTATGGCAGAGTTCTCGCGAGAGGAACTTTGGATGGATGCCAGTAGGACCCGAGTTCTTCCTGCAGTCCATCAGGAAAGGGTAGACTTGGAACTCGCCAAGCGCGCCAAGAAGGAGCAGAAGAAGCGAGACAGGAAGGCTGCAAGGGCGGAGGCCTGATTATGACAATCGACTTTGAGGCATTGGTGTTCATCATATTGGCTGTGACCGCCATAGGAGGAGCCCTCGGATGCGTCTACGCTCGGCGCGTCGCGCATTCACTACTCTCACTGATGATGACTTTCTTCGCCGTCGCGGGGGTCTTTGTGATGGCTAGCGCAGAGATGCTGGCGGCCATTCAGATTCTGGTCTACCTAGGTTCGGTAATGCTCGTAGTCCAGTTCGGCGTCATGCTGACGCGTAAGCAGATACAGGAGGATGCCTAATGAGAGGTCTTTCAGTACTCGCTCAGTTAGGCGTCCTCGCTTTCATGCTCGTACTACTCTCCGAGATTATGTCCCACTCGATGTGGGGCGGAGAGGGTAACGCCCCTTCGACTCTAGACTTCGCAGTAGCTCTGTTTGGCGAGTGGTGGTTGGCCACCGTGGTTCTCGGGGCCCTTCTATCGATGGCGATGATTGGCGCCTCATACCTTGTTCGCGATGAACGCCTTGTCAATCTGATATGGGATATGGAGGGAGACCAGTGATTGAAGCCAGTTGGATAGCTGGGCTCGGGGTCATCCTGTTCAGCATCGGCCTGATTGGGGCGTTCACCCGCAAGAACGCTATCGTGGTGCTGATGTGTATTGAGGTGATGTTGAACGCTGCCAACCTAAACTTCGTGGCTGGAGCCAGTCATTACAGCGATATCGATGGGTGGGTGTTCACCGCCATCGCCATCGCCATCGCTGCAGCCGAGGTAGCAATTGGACTGGCCATCTTGCTTTCTCTCTACAGTACCCAGGAGACAATCTCCCTGGACGAGGCGAACATCCTGAGGAACTGAGGTGAGAGAGTGAGCGATACGAAGAATGAGTGGAACCTTCTTGTTCCGATTATACCCTTCCTACTAGTCGCCCCATCGCTCAAATTCTTGGCAGACTGGGAGTCCGTCGAAGCCGCCTTTCTCATCGTAGTCGTGCCTCTGCTGACCTTCCCCGCTATACTGGTCCTCGGACAGTTTTACAACGGTAACGAGACTTGGAAGCACCGCTACAAGGAGGGCGGGATTTTCGCTCTTGGATCACTTGCCCTTTCCCTTAGCATCGCCATTTGGATACTCTATGACTACGTTGTAGGATCCGCCCACTTCGAAGCGCATTCAGTGGTCAACCCATTCTCGTGGCTGACTTTCGATGTCATCGAGCAGACCGGCACGCAATGGGAAGTCAGCACGGGCTTCGCCGACATCGGAGTCGGAGTCTGGATAGACTCGGTCACCCTAATGCTGCTGTTCGTAGCCACTTTCCTATGTTTCCTGATATGTTGGTTCAGCCTCGGTTACATGAACACGGACAAGATCAATGAAGACAGCAATCACCGCTTCTACGGAGAGTTCGTTCTATTCGCCATCGGCATGTTCGGCATGGTGTTGGCTGACAACTTCCTGTGGCTATTCATTTTCTGGGAGATAATGGGGCTTTGCTCCTACCTTCTCATCGGCTTCTACTACTGGAAAGATAGCGCAGCCTACGCCGCCAAGAAAGCCTTCCTGACCACTCGCGTGGGCGATGTGTTCCTGATGGTCGGACTCCTGATACTCTACGACATCTACGGCTCTCTGGACTTCGCGGTAATCTTCGATGATCCCTCGACCGGGGTCGGAGGTGTGATAGTAGAATCTGGCGAATTGTTTTGGGCTCTGCTGATGTTATTCATCGGGGCAGTGGGCAAGTCAGCCCAGTTCCCGCTCCATGTATGGCTACCTGACGCCATGGAGGGCCCGACTCCTGTGTCTGCTCTCATACACGCCGCGACCATGGTGAATGCTGGGCTTTACCTCGTTGTACGGATGGTACCTTTCGTGGATATCCACGTTAACGGCGTTGCCGGACTCGAAGATTTCGCCCTGATAGTCGCATGGATTGGCGGCATCACGGCGTTCATGGCAGCAGCTATCGCATTCGTTCAGAACGACATCAAGAAAGTACTTGCATACTCAACAATGAGCCAGTTGGCCTACATCTTCACTGGATTGGGTGCCGGCCTGTTATTCCTAAATATCGGCGAACATCACGCGGGCTACTTCGTCATTGGGGCCTCGATGTTCCATTTGTTCAACCACGCCATGGCCAAGGGCATGCTCTTCATGGCCAGCGGCTCGGTCATCCACGAGGTGCATCACGCACACGATCACGTGCGCGAACTCAGTGAGAAGTACAGTACCAACGAAGGTGACGACCACGGTGACTTCGACCCGCAGGACATGCGCATCATGGGGGGTCTCGCTGCTAGAATGCCAGTCACTGCCACGGCTATGATGTTCGGATCGATGTCTATCATAGGCATCCCACTCATCGGCGGCTTCTGGTCCAAGGAAGGCATCATCGCTGAGACTTGGAAGGCCTGTCTAGAAGAGGAGCCACTGATGTTCGTCCCGGCTCTGTTGGTGTTGGCAACTGCAGGGATGACCGGATTCTACATGACTCGTATGTGGCTGATGACCTTCGCTGGTCCACCGAAGAGTGAGGTTGTCGGACATGTCCACGAGGCGACACCGTGGATCAAGGAGCCGTTAATTGTCCTCTCCATCATTACCGCAATCGGGGGCTTCGCACTCGCTCTTTTCGGCGCGACAGAGTATCTAGGAGACCCTGAGTACGACCATCTCTCCTTCCATGGCCTCCTCTACACGTTAGAACACGCCTTCTTACCTGAAGACAATAATCTCAGATTGGTTGGCTGGATCACCATACTTATCGCCATGGTCATCGGTCCTGTGATGGCCTCGCGAATTCACGGCGGCGGACTAATCGACGGTGTCGAGGCGAATCCTCTAGTCTCTTGGCTAGTCAATCTGTCAAGCAGGTTTGGTTCGCAAGATGTCTCCGAACTAGCGGACTCTCAACTCGCTGAGGCACTCCAGAGGAGACTATACTTCGACGATCTCTACGAGATGACTCTCGCCAAGACAGCCGTCCCTCTTGCCGGACTCTCAGCTTGGTTCGACAAGAACGTCATTGATGGCGTAATCAAGCAGATTGAGTCCAACTCCTCAGCCGGCTCGTTGCAAGTCAGAAGAATCACCACGGGGAGTGCTCGTGACTACATCTTGATGGCTGTGGTTGGAATGCTCTCCATATTCGCACTGGTGTGGGGGGTGAGCGCTTGATAGACGACCCCCTGTCAGTAATCACACTCGTCCCATTGGCTATGGGACTAATCTTGATGATACTCCCGAGAGTTCTTCCGAATTCATCTGCAGAGGGACTAATACAGGTTTCAAGAAACATCAGCATGGGCGTCGCCCTTGCCATAGCCACTATGACGACCATGTTGTTCCTAGGGCAAGTAGGCAGCATCGACTGGACTAATATCACGCAAGGCGGATACGTGCTCCAGAATGAAGCGGTCGACCTCATTCCCGCAATTGGCGTTACTTGGAAGGTAGGGGCGGACGCCCTCTCCTTCCCAATGATCTGGCTCACTGCCATCCTCATACCAATCTCTATGCTGGTTGAATGGGATGCCAAGCGAGGGCACCTCTTCTTTCCCCTGCTGTTGGTGATGGAGGGTGCCCTACTGGGTGTATTCGTAGTTCTCGACCTGTTCGTATTCTACGTGTTCTGGGAGCTGACCCTGATACCGATGTTCCTCCTGATTCTACTCTGGGGAGGGGAAGATCGGCGCTACGCGGCGATGAAGTTCTTCATCTACACATTCACAGCAAGTGTCTTCATGCTCATCGGAATTCTCGTGATGTACTTCCATACGGAAACTATAGCGGGCCTGGGAAGTCTGTCCGGCCATCACTTCGACCTCGTTGCCATGACTGCTCAAGAGAATCTGATTCCGAGCGAGGGGCTGAGGCACTTCGTCTGGCTCCTCCTGTTAATTGGATTCGCCACCAAAATGCCCAGCGTACCTGTGCATACCTGGCTGCCTGACGCCCACGTTCAGGCTCCGACGGCAGGCTCGATGCTATTGGCCGGAGTGATGCTGAAGATGGGAGCTTACGGATTTCTGAGAATCTCAGTCACAGTATTCCCAGAGTCTACTATAGTGTTCGTGCCTCTATTGATTTTCCTCGGGATGGTTAGCCTCGTATACGGCGCATGGGTGTGCATGGGGCAGACTAATCTCAAGCGAATGGTCGCCTATTCCTCAGTCTCTCACATGGGCCTAATTTTCCTCGGCATCGCCACTATGCAGCCGCTGGGTTTCGCTGGTGCACTGTTCATGATGTTCGCTCACGGAATAATCAGCCCACTACTATTCGCTGTGGCTGGAGCGTTCAAGCATCACTATCATACTCTGGAAATCGGATCGATGCGTGGCATCGCACACCACAGCCCTTGGCTGGCTGCTCATATGATGCTCGGCTGGATGGCCAGTCTTGGCCTCCCTCTCTTAGCCGGATTCGTCGCTGAAATCGCCATATTGATTGCATTCTGGATGACCTATGGATGGTTAGTTCTACTACCCGCTCTAACCCTGATTGTCACTGCAGCCTACTACCTGAATTCGATGCAGAGGACCATCTTCGAGTCCAACGACCCCGAGCAAGGTATCCTCCCGGATACTCTGCACGGCGAAGATCCCAGTGACCTGACCTGGCACGAGAATGCCGGAATGCTGACTCTCGCAGCGATGACTGCACTGTTCGGTATCATGCCATTCATCTTCTGGGACATGATGTCGAACTGGAGTTCCGGATTTGTTATCGACACCATGATTGAAGCCATGCAGACACAGGAGTGGAGTCCATGAGTTCGATGATTAGCGACATGGACTCGGCCACTACCCAACTCATCCTACCCGAGTTACTGATGCTTGGCGGTATCCTCGCGATGATACTTGTCCCTAATTTCGGGAATGCGACGATGCGAATCCCACTGACGAGTATTCAAATTCCGATTCTGTTCGGTGGCACCAGATTCGCTACTACCAACAACCCAAAACTTCCGAATCAGATAGCGATGACCACCCTCGCTCTGGCATTCATGACTTCGTTACTATTCCTAGGCGAAGAGGGCGAGGTAGGCAACTCGCTGCACGTGGACGAGTTCAGTAGGATATTCACTCTTGTATTCACCGCTGCACTCCTGCTTGCCTCTCTGGCGACGACTGCTCGACTACCCGCTAGGCCAAAGGCTTCGGCACCACTCGACACGGATTCTATAGCCAGCTCTGACGCCAAGGTCAACGCGCTGATAGACAACCGACGACAGGTCGATTTCCACATATTACTGCTCACTACGGGCCTTGGAATGAGCCTGATGGCAATGGCAACTAATCTGTTCATGCTATTCGTGTGCCTCGAGCTCGCATCGATGTCATCCTACATCCTCGTGGCATTCCACAAAGAGACTGATGTTGGTGGAGAGGCCGGCACGAAGTACTTCATCGTCGGCTCAGTAGTCTCAGCGATTGGCATCTACGGGATGTCGCTACTGTATTTGTGGAACGGCAGTCTCGACATGGCCGATCTAGCAGCCTCATGGGATGCGATGGAAGGGATGGACCCGTTGGCGACCATCGGCGTCGGTTTGATGCTAGTCGCATTCGGCTTCAAGGTCGGGGCAGCCCCATTCCATCTGGCTGTTCCCGATGCCTATGCCGGTGCATCTTCTCCAGTCGCAGGGGTACTGGCAACGGCCTCGAAGGCGATGGGGTTTGTCGCCCTCATACGAATCCTACTCGTGGTCACAATGCCCTCAACGGGGCAGGCTTTCTGGTTTCTCACACTGGCGATAGTCGCTGTAGTGACGATGACTTGGGGCAACCTCGCAGCGCTAACCAGCGATAACCCGAAGCGAGTACTAGCCTATTCTAGCGTAGCCCACGCAGGATACATGCTCGCAGCCATCGCTGCGATTGGCTCTGGACTGGCCGACTCAGACATGTCCACGCTCATAGTCACCGCTGTGGTGTTCCATCTCGTCGTGCTTGTGCTGTTCAAGCTAGGCGCCTTCCTAATCCTCTCGATGCTTGAGGCAGAAGGAAAGGGTCACAAGATGGAGGACCTACATGGATTGGGCCGACGCGATCCTGTAATCGCAGCGTCTATGTTCGTGTTCATGCTTTCTCTCGCGGGGGTTCCTCCGCTCTCCGGTTTCCTCTCCAAACTACTGATGATAAACGGGATAGTCAATGTATCAGCTGGTACCAGCTCTGCATCAGCGGCCACCGCGCTCTCTTGGGCACAAGGGGTCGACCCGGTGTTCTGGCTCGCAGTTGCTATCGTGCTGAACAGTGCACTGTCGCTGTTCTACTACCTAAGAATCGGTTTGGTCATGTTCTTCGAGCCTCCAGTCACTGATAGCCCTCTCAAGCGCACCCCATCTCTGAGGATGGCCATCATCGCATGTGCCGTGCTGACACTGCTCTTCGGAATTGGCCCGTTGAGCAACTCACTGCTCGACATGGTAGGCTCCGCAGTCGACTCCTTCATGGGTAGTTGATTAGGTATGCTCAACTTCACATAGGGGACTCTCGACGCAGCCCCATGGCCCGTAGGGAAGAGAAGGTCGACACAGAGCTTCTAGCTCGGCTAGAATCCGGTGGCGACCGCATCCGCGTCCCCCTTCCAAACCGGAAGGTGAACGAGATGTTCGCAATCGCCGATCAGATTCTCGGTGGCCGCAGGGTCAGAGCAGTCTGTGAGGATGGCGATAGCCGCCTCGCTCGCATCCCAGGCAAGATGCGACGTCGGCAGTGGGTACGTGAGGGCGACCTCATCGTGGTCCAGCCGTGGGACTTCCAAGATGAGAAGGCCAACGTTTGTATGCGCTACACCAAGACTCAGTCCCTTTACCTCTCTAGGAAGGGAGTGCTCCCCGAGATTGTGGATTTGTTTGGCATGTCCAATCTTGAGGAAGTAGAAGGAATTGAAATCGAGACTACGGCCGAGGATGAATCGCCTGAGAATGAGTCCGAACCACAGGTCCCGGAAACCATTGAGTCCGAACCCGAAACCACTCCGACCCAATCTCCTGAGGATGACATAGATTCGTTCTTTGGGTGAGAGCATGTCGGATGAGATGGACGACCTTCCAGAACTCGACGCCCTGATGCGAGCGGAGAAGAAGCACGACTGGATGTCCGAGCCGCGCTTCAAGCGAATGTTCGATGAGATTGAGGATGGCCTGCAAGGAGTTCTCGGGAAGGGGCGATACGAGTGGGTCGACAGACGAGTCTTTGATCAGGTCTTCGACCGCTCTACTCTGCTGGCGGTACACAAGCTGATGCAGAAGGGAAAGATTGAGACAATTGACTACCCAATTGCCAGGGGAAAGGAGGCGCATGTTTTCCATGCTACCACTAATCATGGTCCAGTGGCCGTCAAGATATTCCACACAACCAATGCGGTATTCAAGGGTCTGGCGAAGTACATCGATGGCGACCCAAGGTTCTCAGGTCTGTCACGCAGGCACCGCGAACTAGTGAATATCTGGGTACGTAAGGAGCTACGAAATCTCAAGCGCATGCGTAAGAATGGACTACGGGTCCCGGAACCGATTGACAGTCTGAAGAATGTCCTCGTAATGGAATATATCGGCGACGAGAGGGGCGCCAGCCCCAGACTCAAGGACATCACCATCGATAAGCCATACGAGCTCTTCGAGGATCTGCTCGAGTTCGTAGCGATTAACTGGCAGACATGTGAACTCGTACACGCCGACTTCAGCGAATACAACATCCTCTGGCTCGACGGAGAGCCATGGATCATCGATGTTGGTCAGAGCGTAACCCGGCAGCACCCCAGTTCAGAGGAGTTCCTGATTAGGGACGTGACCAAACTAGTTGATTGGATAAATCGACAGGGGCACAACGTCGACCTAGCCGAAAGTCTAGCTAGAGTGCTCGACGACCCGGTTCCCTCCCTCCCTTCACTCTCGGGCGGAGATTAAAGCAGGGCGGCGGGTCGGCCGCAGTCGTGGAGTATCTGGCACGCATCCCGCAGGACCGCATTGCCGTGCTGATAGGCAAGGGCGGTGAGACCCGTCGCATGCTTGAGGAGGCTTGTGGGGCGACCCTCGAGATTGACTCGAAGAGCGGTGAAGTGATGGCAGACTGGGGTGATGAAGGTGCAGACCCAATTGTCCGCATGAAGATGCCCGATGTCATAGTGGCCATCGGTCGTGGACTGGCTCCTAAGCGAGCCGTGCAGTTGATTCAGGACGAAGTATTTCTCAAGATGTACGACATTCGTGAGTGGGCCGGCAGGCAGCCCAATCAAACTCGTAGGATGAGGAGCAGACTGATTGGCAGGAATGGCCGTATCCGCAGCCTGATAGAGGAAATCTCCCACTGTGAGATGGCGATATACGGATCTACTGTACTGGTCATCGGAGATGAGGACGGACTCGCTCTGGCTGCACCCGCAATTGAAGGAATACTTCGCGGCTCTGAGCACAGCACTATTTTACACGGACTCGAGCAAGATCGTAAGCGACAGAGGCTACGCTCACGCAGGCTTGAGAGTTACGAGGAACAAAGTTCTGATGACTCATCCACCTTCGAAACATTGGTCCCGGGGCTGGCAGAGGCGCGTAGACGCAGAGAGCGTCGTTACAGGGACTCACAGGTCGACCCCGATGAGGAAGAGGAAGTCAGCAGTATGTTGGATCTCGAAGATGATGAAGAAATTGTCTACGAGGAAGAGTGACTCACACCGCCATGCATAAGCGTAGCACGCTTCACGGAATACTGTGTCTAATCCTCTTGAGGAGATGTATGACTACGAGGAGTGGGCCACCAAAGCCCTACTTCTCGTCGCTGGACTGGTCTTCAGTGGTGTCGCACTGAATTTCCTAAGTGTGGAAAACCCTCTGACTGATTTTCTATACGAATACTACCTCAATCCGGTGTTGAACGAGTCTAGCAACGATGCCGGATACAACCTAGCTAACACCATGACCTACGCAATAGTGCTTGCTTTGTTCGCCGTCGCCCTCGCAGCTTGGCTCCGTCATCTTGGGATAGACCACAGCGATGCTATGATACTGGCGTTGCTGCCCTACGTATTCTGGGCTGCCCTTGGCGAGGTCGTGGAGGACGCCAGCATGTTCGACAGCTCGCTTGAGCCCTACTTCGTCAGCCCCGGCATCCACTTCCAAACAGCAGCCTGGGTCGTCATCGCTGGGGCTTTCGGATACCTAATCTCTCACAGCGATTCCAAATCTGAAGAGGACATGATATCCAAGGTTGACAGCGCTGCGACGATTCTTATCCTCGCTCAGATTGTTATCTACTACACTTCTATCGATGCCGGCTCAGTCACTTCTTCTACAGGCTTTGACGATACCGCAATGCTGGTGTGCTTCATCACCGCCCTGCTAGTACCTGCTCTGATAATCAACAGACCGTTATTCGGCTTCACACTGGTCCAGCGCTGTGTCTTCATAGTCGGTCTTGGAGGATCAATCGCGCTTCTTGGACCTCTGCTTTCGTTTGGCATCAGCAACCCCCACCAAGTCACACTCTGGCCGTTGGCAGTAGTCATCGGTGCGCCGGCAGTGCTCGCCTACCAGATGCACCAGACCGGTCTTTCAGCAGCTAGCGAATTGGCCGAGCACGGCTTCGTCGCTGGCATATTGCCTCCGGGGATGACAGAGGAGGAGTATGAAAATCTAGAATCATCTGACAAGAATCTCATCGAGAGCCTTAGGAAAAAGGCGGTGTTGGCTTCTCCGGTGGTTTCGCTTGCTGTCGCCGGGCAATTGCTAGATGGACTCGCCACGGGAATTGGAATAGAGGCCTTCGGATACTCCGAGAAGCACTTGTTCTCAGCTGAGATTATCGAATTCTTCGGCAATGCATATGGGTTCACAGTAGTCAAACTGGCTCTCGGTGGGCTAATTTGGTACTTCTTCGCAATAGCCAACTTCGAGCATCGTCAGCAGCACCTCAGAATACTCATTGCTATGGCCATCCTAACTGTCGGTATGGCTCCGGGACTGAGGGACGTCGGAAGGCTCGCAATTGGCGTCTAAATTCGACATCTACGATGTCGAGGCCATTCAATTGAAGGCTCGCTCGCCGTCTGAGGGGACTGAGGGACATGGATCGACTGACCACCCGCATCGACCGAGGAGGCGAAGATTTCGAGTCCCGCACAGAGGCTAACTTAGCTCTGGTCGAAGCTCTAAGGATCAGAGTGGATGCTGCCAAAGAGGGAGGAGGGGGAAAGTACGTCGAACGGCATCGAGAGCGCGGCAAGAGTTTGCCGAGGGAGCGCATATCGGAAATCTGCGACGCCGCGACTCCATTCCTCGAACTTTCGACACTAGCCGCTAATGGACTGTACGACGGTAGAGCTCACTCCGCCGGGATCATCACTGGCATCGGCGTGGTGCATGGCAAGGAGTGCATTTTCGTGGCCAACGACGCCACTGTCAAAGGAGGCTCGTATTACCCGATGACGGTCAAGAAGCATGTAAGAGCCCAGGAGATAGCCGAGGAGAACAATCTGCCCTGCATCTATCTTGTGGACTCTGGGGGAGCTTTCCTTCCCATGCAGGACGAAGTCTTCCCGGACAAACTACACTTCGGACGTATCTTCCGCAATCAGGCAATCCTATCGAGTAAGGGGATTCCGCAGGTTGCCGCCGTGTTGGGTTCGTGTACCGCTGGCGGTGCCTACATCCCAGCGATGTCCGACGAGTCAATTATCGTCAAAGGTAACGGCACCATATTCCTCGCCGGTCCCCCTCTAGTTAAGTCAGCTACAGGGGAGGAAGTCTCGGCGGAAGATCTTGGTGGAGCCGATCTGCACACCAGAGAGTCGGGAGTGGCCGATCACTTTGCTGAAGACGAAGTTGAAGCTCTCAGAATGGTGCGTAGTGTGGTTGAGAACCTAAACGTCAATCCCAAACATAGGCTCGACACCTCGCAACCAGAAGAGCCTGCACACGACCCGAAGGACCTGATGGGAATCATACCCACTGACAACCGTACTCCCTACGATGTCAGAGAGGTCATAGCAAGGGTTGTGGACGGCTCGCGCTTCCACGAGTTCAAGCAACGCTATGGTAACACACTGGTCTGCGGTTTCGCTAGGATTCACGGCTATCCGGTCGGTATCGTCGCCAACAACGGCATTCTGTTCTCGGAGTCGGCACTGAAAGGCACCCACTTTGTTGAACTATGCGGCCAGCGTGGTATTCCGTTGGTATTCCTGCAGAATATCTCAGGCTTCATGGTTGGGCGTGATGCTGAGGCCGGCGGTATCGCCAAGGACGGCGCCAAACTCGTCACAGCAGTTTCTTGCGTACCTGTCCCGAAGTTCACAGTCATCATCGGTGGTTCGCACGGAGCTGGCAACTACGGCATGTGCGGGCGCGCCTACGACCCACGCTTCCTTTTCATGTGGCCCAATGCAAGAATATCCGTGATGGGCGGTGAACAGGCCGCCAGTGTACTCTCCTCAGTGGGTAAAGCTAATCCCGACGAGATACGCGAGAAGTACGAGAGCGAGAGCAATCCATACTACTCTACAGCTAGACTCTGGGACGACGGGGTAATCGATCCGCGAGATACTCGCGATGTGCTCGGACTTTGCATATCTGCCAGCCTAAATGCCTCTATGCCGGACCAAGACTATGGCGTTTTCAGGATGTGATAAGATGAGAATGAGCGATGTAAAACCCTCCACGGAACTCTGCTCTTTGAGCATCAATGCCTCAGTCGCCACCCTCACTCTGGAACGAAGCGATGTCTACAATGCTCTCAATGTGCAACTAATCTCCGAAATCATCGATATTCTAGATTGGACCTCTCACCGCGCGGTTGGTAGAACTGGTTCTTTACGCGACCATGACGGCGCCGAGTATCTTCGAGTACTGGTCCTTCGAGGTGCAGGTCGACACTTCTGCGCAGGAGCCGACATTAACATGATGCGCGATGCCGGGGTCAAAAGTCCTGAAGAGAACCGTGTTGGCTCCGAACGCCTTGATCGCTTGTTCAACAGTCTGTGGGCACATCCTTGTTTTACTATCTCAGCAGTTCAGGGTGTTGCACTTGGAGGTGGCGCCGGACTCATTGCCTGTTCAGACCATGTCATCGCCCTAGACAGTTCTAGGATCGCTCTGTCTGAGGCGAAGTTGGGTATTCTACCAGCGGTGATTGGACCATACGTCTACCGTCGTGTGGGCAGTGCTCAGTTCCGCCGACTCACTATGCTCGCGGGGCGCTTCGACGGGCATGAGGCGTTGAACATCGGTATGGCTGATCAAGTATCCACCTCATTGGATGAGACGGCAGAGATGGTCGACGCTACTATTGCGACAGTCATGAGTACTGGTCCAGTGGCAGTCACCGAGGCCAAGAGCCTCACTCAGACACTCGATAACTGGCGCGGCACTGATGAGGACCTGCGTCGGTGGACGCTGGACAAGACTAGCGAGATGAGAGGATCACCCGAGGGCCAAGAGGGGCTGTCAGCATTCCTCGACCGCCGACCACCGGCCTGGTCTCCGGAAGATCAGGACGGTTGAGAATGACAGTAGGCCCATTCAGCAACGCTCCTCGACCATTCTCCACTGTGTTGGTTGCAAACAGGGGCGAAATAGCGGTCAGGGTGATTCAAGCCGCCAGAGAAGCCGGTCTCGGAAGCGTCGCCGTGTACTCGGACGCCGACGCAGGATCACTCCATGCCGAGGCGGCCGATGAGGCGGTCCACCTTTCTGGCGAAGCACTCGCTGATACCTATCTGAACTCAGAGGCTATCATCTCCGCTGCCCTTAGCAGCGGCGCTGATGCAATTCATCCCGGCTATGGCTTCCTGTCCGAGCGAAGCGACTTCGCCATCGCTGTTACCGACGCTGGACTGGTTTGGATTGGCCCTCCGGCAAAGGCTATCTCGACAATGGGTGACAAGATATCAGCAAGAATTCAGATGATTGAGTCAGGCGTACCGGTAATCCCGGGTGAGGAACTGACCGTGCCTGATGGAGCAGACCACCTCGGAGCATTGGCAGCATGTGCTGCTAGAGTGGGATATCCTCTGTTACTCAAGGCCAGTGCCGGAGGGGGAGGAAAGGGAATGCGTGCAGTGCAGGAACCAAAGATGCTCAGAATCGAGTACGAGGCTGCCTCGCGTGAGGCTTCAACAGCATTCGGTGACGGCACCATCTATGTCGAAAGTCTACTCACCGGCGCGAGGCACATTGAAGTCCAGATTCTAGCCGACTCGCACGGCAACTGTATCCACCTCAATGAGAGAGACTGCTCTCTTCAGCGCAGGCACCAGAAGGTAATCGAGGAGGCCCCTTCTCCTGCTGTAAATCCAGAACTCCGTCAGGCCATGGGAGCCGCCGCCGTCAAGGCTGCAGAATCTGTCGGTTACGAAGGGGCTGGCACAGTTGAGTTCCTGTTATCCTCAAGGGGTGAGTTCTACTTTCTTGAGATGAACACTCGATTGCAGGTCGAGCATCCTGTCACCGAGATGACCACTGGCATTGACTTAGTCCTCAAGCAGTTTGAGGTCGCTGCCGGCTTGCCTCTAGGAATAATTCAGGCAGATGTAGGCCTAAGTGGACACGCAATCGAAGCGCGCGTATACGCTGAAGACGCATCTCGCGGCTTCCTGCCTTGCGTTGGACGCCTTGCGACATGGAAGACCCCGCAAGGCCCTGGAATCAGGGTTGACTCAGGGGTGAGGCAGGGGGATGCCATCACTATCGATTTCGACCCTATGCTTGCCAAACTAATCGTTCACGCGCCGACGCGCAGAGCAGCTTTGAGAAGGCTCGATACAGCCTTGTCCGACCTCATCGCTCTTGGAGTAACGACCAACATCGGTTTCCTGAGAGATGCCGCTGCACACCAAGTTTTCACCACTGGCAGTGTGACGACTGATTTCCTCGACTCCTCCGACATTTCTGGATTCTCACATACCGAAGTCGAGCCTACGGTCTTAGTGGCCGTTGCCTGCGCAGCCCAAAGACTCGGACTTGAGCGAGACTCATCTGATGGCGGAATGAGGGCATTAGACGAGCATACAGGTCATCCCGGAGATCCGTTCAGGACTCTGACGAGGTCATTTCCTTGAGGTGTAATATGGAGTGGAGCATAGCAGAGGGCACAGGGCGTTACACCGCTAGTGTATCGGATTCAGAAGGATTCCTGAGTATTTCTTCCTTGAATCTCAATGGCATCGCCGTTAATCCCCCAGATGTTAGCATCTCGCGTGTAAATCAGCATGGGCGACTCAGGGTTGAGATTGATGGAGCACTGCACCTAGCACACGTTGCCAAACTTGGAGATGACTGGTGGATTCATCTTGACGGACGAATCCATGTGGTGCGCATGCACGAGCCCGGCAGTGCTGAGGACGAATCTGTTGAAGGTGGTCTATCAGCGCCGATGCCGGGTACAATCCTAGAGGTCCTTGTTAAGCAGGGTCAGAGAGTCCGTGAGGGACAGACTCTAGTGGTCATGGAGGCGATGAAGATGGAGCATAGGATACAGGCCCCCACAGCGGGTGAGATTACCAAGCTGCACTATTCAGTGGGCGACCGAGTAGATATGGGAGCAACACTCGTTGAAATCGGTGATTAAGGACGGGTCTGGGTTAATATCGAGCTCCGGGGTCGGATGTACATGGAGGCGGTTACCGTAATCATGGCCACCTTGATGGGGATAAGCCTAGCAGCAGCATCGGGATTCAGGGTATTCTTGCCACCATTTTTGCTGTCTGTAGCGGCACGCCTTGACATTGTCTGGTTCCTCGAACTTGATCTTGTAGGAACTCAGTTCGAATTCTTCACTTCCACGCTTGCCATCATAGTCCTAGGAATAGCCACCGCGGCCGAATTCGCGGGCTACTACGCACCGTGGATAGACAATGCTCTCGACACTATAGCGACACCTGCTTCTATCCTTGCTGGAGTAGTGATGACGGCAATAGTTCTCGAGGGGTCCGAACCCATCTTCCAGTGGGCGGTAGCCATTGTTGCCGGTGGTGGTGTGGCTGCCACTATCCAGTCAGCTACAGTCGCGACTCGCAGCCTAAGTTCGACCTTCACCTTTGGATTAGGCAACCCTGCTGTTGCCACAGGTGAGAACATCGCCAGCGTGGCTCTCACACTAATCGCTATTCTGATACCGTTTATCTCAGCCTTCGTCGTGATACTGGTGGTGGCACTGCTTGTCAGGATGAAGCGCCGCAGTGAAGCGACGGCTCAGTGAAGCGGCTCTAGGACTTCTTGCCCACCCATATAGGGCCTGAGCGCCTTAGGAACACTGACGCGCCCATCTTTCATCTGATTTTGCTCCAATATCGCGACTAGTGCCCTGCTGGTTGCTATCGCCGTAGAGTTCAACGTGTGCACCGTCTCGTTGCCCTCAGTGGTCCTATACCTCATGCGCAGACGATTGGCCTGGTAGTCGGTACAGTTCGAGCACGAGACAACCTCCTTGTAGTCCCCAGCTCCGGGCAACCACGCCTCGAGGTCGTACTTCCTCGCCGCCACTGTGCCCATATCACCTGTGCAGATGTTCACAACTCTGTAATGCAGTCCAAGACTGTCCCACAGATCCACTGCATTCCCCAACAGTTCCTCGTGGTGGCCCCAAGAGTCGTCCGGATGGCAGATTACAATCTGCTCTACTTTGGTGAACTGGTGAACTCTCCATATACCGCGGTCAGACAACCCGTGCGCACCAACTTCGCGACGGAAACACGCTGAGATTCCGACCAATCTTATCGGCAGTTCGCTGGGCTCGATTATCTCGTCCATCCGCATTGCAGTGAGAGGATGCTCACTGGTAGCGATGAGGTAGTAATTGTCTGGTTCTATGCCGTACATCACAGTCTCAAAATCTGCTAGGTCGGTGACACCTTCGTAGGCGTCCCGATTCATCATCAGAGGAGGTTGTACGAGTGTGTAGTCCCTACTTATCAAGAAATCAGCGCCGTACTGCTGTAGTGCCATCTCTAGTCTAGCTAAGTCGCCCTGCATGAAGTAGAAGCGGCTGCCAGCGACTTTGGCTCCACGCGCTTGGTCAACCCAACCGTTCATCTCAATCAGATCATTGTGGTTACGCGGCTTGAAACTCAGTTCGACCTTCTCGCCGTGCATACTGTGCAGGGTGTTTTTCTGGTCGTCCTCGCCTATTGGCACCTCAGCGTGCAGGATGTTGGGAATTCTCATCCTCAAGGCGTCGCGCTGCGCTAGGCACTCGTCTGAATGCTCCGCCAACTTGTCAATCTGAGCGCCAATGTCGGCTACTTCGGTCAGTATCGCATCAGCAGCCGACGAATCACCCGATTTCTTTGCCTCAGCGATGCCCCTAGCAGCTTCGTTGCGGGCCTTTCTGAGTTGGTCAGCATCATACCTAGCCTTGCGCCATTCCTCATCGAGGCGAATGACCTCGTCAATGCTCTCGTGCGTCAAGCCACGTCTGTCATGGTCAGCCCTGATGACGTCAGAATGCTCTCTGAACAT
>Ga0208765_1000221_pt1 | contig 37170 bp, 36 predicted proteins | sample ETNtaG_2_FD_185783 | JGI IMG/M metagenome (GOLD analysis project Ga0208765, IMG submission 185783) | Marine microbial and viral communities from oxygen minimum zone, Eastern Pacific Ocean - ETNP201406SV203 (SPAdes) (version 2) | ecosystem: Environmental > Aquatic > Marine > Oceanic ...
GCAACTGGCATCAGCTTCCCTGATGTCTTAATAGTTCAGGGCTTATACCAATTTAAACCGCCCTTTCCATTCAGTCCTGGAAGTGAAATCTCTGGCGTAATTGAATCAGTTGGCGAAGGAGTTACTTTGCATCAAGTAGGAGATAGAGTAATAGGGAGCGTTGGCTCCGGAGGTCTTCGTGAAAAGGGTGTTTATTCTGAACATCAACTTATGCCGTTGCCTGAATCTATGGACTTTCAAACGGGTGCAGGATTTCCTCTTAATTATGGAACCACCTATCATGCTTTCAAACAAAGAGGTGAGCTAAAAGCAGGAGAATCTGTTTTAGTTCTAGGAGCTGGAGGTGGATTAGGAATTACGGCTATCCATGTTGCAAAAGCTATGGGCGCTAAAGTCATAGCGGCAGCCTCATCCCAAGAAAAAATTGATTTGTGCATTAAAGAAGGTGCTGATGAAGGGATAATTTATCAAAGGGATATGGATCGTGACTTACAAAAAAAGTTCTCTGAGGATATTAAGGAAGTCTCTGGAGGCGGTGTAAATATGGTTTATGATCTTGTGGGTGGTGATTATGCTGAGCCTGCATTGAGAGCGATAGCAAGACATGGAAAATACTTAGTTATTGGATTTACAGCGGGAATACCAAAAATGCCCCTCAACTTAACACTTCTTAAGGAATGCCAAATCTTAGGAGTATTTTGGGGGCAGTTTGCTGCAATCGACCAAGCAGAGAATGCACAAAACTTTAAAGAACTTTTTGATCTTCATGCAGATGGCAAAATTAAACCTTTTGTTACCGAAAGTTACTCTTTAGATGAATCGGCAAAAGCGATAATGACCCTAGAAGAAAGAAAAGTACTAGGTAAAGTTGTTGTAAGCATGGAATAAAGCTTGTTTGAAATCATTTAAGCCCCTATATATTTATTTAGTCCTTCTGTTTGGCTTCATACCGTTTATTTCAGCTATAGATAACGAGAAAGATTTTGTCTACGACCTTTCTTTGGCCACTCAGGGTGTGGCGGTAAGTCAATACAATACAGGCGTTAATTATTATATCGGCAGAGGAATTGATAAAGATCTTGAGAAAGCTGTTTATTGGTACCAAATGGCTAGCGAAGAAGGACATTCAAAAGCTCCTTTTAACATAGGTATTATTTACGCCAATGGAGAGGTAACTGACAAAGATCTTACCTTGGCACTGGAATACTTCTTACTCTCAGCTGAAAGAGGCAACAAAGAAGCAAAGAATTTTATTAAGCTACTGAACCGCCATGGCGGTTCAAGTCTTGAAGAATCTCTAGCAGAGATTTGCTGCCCTGAACCTTTATCCCACTCGATGGTATCTAAAAACTGATAGCAGATTACATAGAAAGCCTTATAATCGCGGCTTTCAAAATTCTATGTCAGTTAATAATCTAAGAAATATAGCCATCATTGCCCATGTTGATCACGGCAAAACTACTCTCGTGGACAAACTGCTTCAACAGTCTGGAACACTTGATAGAAAAAACATGGAAACTGAAAGGGTCATGGACTCTGACGATCAAGAAAAAGAAAGGGGTATAACCATTCTTGCCAAGAATACTGCTATTACTTGGAATGAACATAGAATAAACATAGTGGACACACCAGGTCACGCAGATTTTGGCGGTGAAGTAGAAAGAGTTCTTTCTATGGTTGATTCAGTGTTGTTGCTGGTTGATGCTGTAGATGGACCTATGCCACAGACTAGATTCGTTACCCAAAAGGCATTTGATCAAGGGCTAAATCCTATACTGGTCATCAATAAAATAGATAGGCCTGGGGCAAGAGCTGACTGGGTATTGGATCAAGTTTTTGATTTATTCGATAGATTGGGCGGAAATGACGATCAGCTAGATTTTCCTGTCGTATATGCTTCGGCACTAAATGGGGTTGCGGGACTTGATGAAAATCAAATGTCAAAAGACATGTCTCCTTTAATGAACTTAATCATAGATCAAGTTAAACCCCCTAAAGTTAATGATGAGGGTCCTCTTCAAATGCAAATTAGTGCTCTAGATTACAACAGTTACGTTGGAGTTATAGGAATTGGAAGAATTAACAAAGGAAAAGTTAAACCAAATGAACAAGTAATCATCGCTGGGTCTGATAAAACAGAACGCAGAGGGAAAATCTTGCAAGTAATGGGCTACAACGGCCTAGAGAGGATTGAAGTCCAAGAAGCCCAAGCTGGAGATATTATTTGTGTAACTGGCATAGATCAACTCAATATATCTGACACATTATGTAGCCCAGATAAAGTTGAGGCCCTGCCTCCGCTTAGTGTTGATGAGCCCACCGTAAGCATGACTTTCCAAGTAAATGATTCCCCTTTTGCAGGAACAGAAGGTAAATATATATCCTCAAGAAATTTAAAGGAAAGACTTGAACAAGAGCTTATTCACAATGTTGCCTTAAGAGTGGAACAGGGAGATACCCCAGATAAATTTAAAGTGTCTGGACGGGGAGAATTACATCTTTCGGTGCTAATTGAAAACATGAGACGAGAAGAATATGAGCTTGGGGTCTCAAAACCTGAAGTTATCCAGAAAGAGGTCAACGGGGAAATTCATGAACCTTATGAGCAGATTGTTATTGATGTAGAGGAAAAACATCAAGGCGCAATCATGGAAGAAATGGGTATAAGAAAAGCAGACCTTCAAAACATGGAGCCAGATAACAGAGGTAGAATAAAGCTAGAATTCTTGGCACCTTCTAGAGGCATGATAGGATTTAGATCAAGTTTTTTAACCATGACAAACGGAACGGGAATTATGACAAGTGTTTTTGATCACTATGGAAAAGCTAAAAACGGAGAATTAGCTAAAAGACAAAACGGTGTGTTGGTTTCAATGACGGCAGGGAAAACTTTGGCATACTCACTTTTCAATTTACAAGAAAGAGGGCGAATGTTTGTTGGGCACGGTACTGAGGTTTATAACGGGCAAATAGTTGGACTTCATTCTAGAGATAACGATTTGCCGGTCAATCCTACAAAAGCAAAGCAGTTAACTAACATAAGAGCTGCAGGGTCTGATGAAAATTTAATTCTTACTCCTCATATTAAACATACCCTGGAACAGGCCCTTGAATTCATAGAAGATGATGAGCTTGTTGAAGTTACTCCCAATTCAATTAGACTAAGAAAAAAATAAAAGGGAGAATTCTTATGGCAGTAAGTGTTTTAGTAGAAGGACAATTGAAGGATGGAGAGAGGGATGGTTTTACTGAGATCTGCAGGGAAGCCTTTAAAGTAACTCGTGATTTTGATGGCTGTAAACATATCGACTTAGTCTATAACACAGAAGACGGCAATAGCTGGGTCTTTAATGAGACTTGGGAATCCAAAGAGCATTACGATAAATATCTAGAATTCAGAACCGAAGACGGGACTCTGAATACCATAGCGGGCTTGTGTGAAAACGCACCTTCAATAAGGATTTTTGACATCATTGATACCTAAGAAATAAGATAAATATCTAAGTGATGGACCTAGGCGATAGCTAAGATATATGGAAACATCTCTACTCTTTAAAACAATGACCATTCTTGTAGGCCAGCTTGGTATTGTGTTTGTGGGCGCGTACTTGTTTATATTTATGGCAAGAAGAGCAACATTGAATGGGCTCAAGTTTTTTGGAGAAACTTTTGAGGCTCATTACAATTCAAGCGGCAAATTAGACTTACTTCATATTCCTGTCCCCGAAGAAGAAAGAGTAATTAAATGGAAAAAATAAACAATATACTTGATAACTTGGCACGACCTATTTCAGGTTTGGCTGAATGGCTCTTGAGAACAGGCTTAGGAATTTCCTTTTTTCTACATGGATACGGAAAATTACCTATTAACGAAGGTTTTATAGGGTGGCTAGCATCAAAAGGAGTGCCTGCAGCAGGAACTATGGCTCATATGGTTGCTTGGGGTGAAATCTTGGCCGGAATAGGAATTATTGTAGGCGGTTTAATTGCAAGTAGAGCCGGGCAAGTTGGCCACTTAATTACAAGACTATCTGGGGGCACTGTCCTTTTTATTATGATTTGGGCAATGATAATAGCTCATTCAAATTGGGGAATATTCTTCGGTGAAAGAGGGTCTGTTTTATTCGCAAGCGAGCAGTTATTCCTTATTCTGATTGGCGCCTATTTTGCCATCAAAGGTAATAAATAAAAAAAGGGACTAGGAATCCTTTCCCAGCCCCCATTTCCAGTAATGCTTATGGGGTATAGCAATACTTACCTAACCTAAGTTAGGTATGCCAGCTATAACCTAAAACTTATAACTGAATTTAACTCCGTAATTCCTGCCCGCTAAAGGAACTTCATTTTTTACAAAAGAGGTATGATTTCGTGCCACCTCATCGAGTAAATTGGTTCCAAAAACAGAAAGGTTAAGACTTCCATCGCCGGTGTCGATGATTTTAGTTACTCTCATGTCTAACATTTCATAACCTTTAGTAGCCGTTTCTCCTGCCCCTATATCATCTTGATCATTAACATCTTTATAGCTTAATCGGATCTTTAGATCATCCTCTGTGTATGCCAACGTATAGATACTTCTTTGCGGAGCAATTCTTGGGATATTGGTTCCGTCTGTAAATTCAGCAGATACTGAATCAAATCCAAAGGAAACTAATAATTCACCTTGGTAGAATTCAAAATTCCTCCCAAACTCTAATTCATAACCATCCATCTCTGCGTCCTTTTGTAGATAGTTAGATAGAATTAAGCCTGCGTGATGCTCTTCATGCTCTTCATGCTCTTCATGCTCTTCTTCAGTTTCATCTAATAAATAAATATAGTTATCGATGTTATTTCTGAAGAAGGTTAAGGAGCCAAAGAAACCGTTATTTTCATAACCTAGAGTTAGATCAATATTGTTTGCCTCTTCCGACTCTAGACTGGTGTTTCCTACTTCATATCTACCAGTTGCTAAATGTGGTCCGTTCATAAAGAGTTCTGCGCTAGAAGGGGCTCTTTCTAGGTAAGACAGGCCTAAGTTCATTGAAACGAAATCGTTTAGCTCATTTGAAACACTAAGTGCATAGCTTGTGCTATTGATATCCCCGTCGAAATAATCGATTTCAGCCTCTTCATGCTCGTCCTCATGTTCATCTTCGTGTTCGTGCTCGTCATGATGGTCTTCTTCTCTGTGTGTCACAGAACCATTTCGAGACACTCTGTCGTGTCTTATCCCAAAATCTATGTGGAATAATTGTGTTGGAGCGCTTAAGTAATACCCTGCGGAGAATTCATCGCTATCTGATGGGTTCATAAAAGCTTCTGAGCCTATGATGGACATCTTTTCATCTGAAGATTTAATTGCCACTTTTTGTGATAATCCCGTACTTCCCAGATCTAAGGTTAAGCCATATTCTTCGGCATCATTTTTAAATAAAGTTGGTCCTTCGGAATGACCTTCATGCTCATCTTCTGTATGTTGTTCAGTTAATGAATAATCGGTATCTCTAAAGTAGAAATCAGCAGTCTTTATAAATTTTGTATCAAAAGTGAAGGAACCCTCAATGTTGAAAACATCTGACTCAGTAGAGGAGAAAATTCTTTCGCCCTCATGCTCTTCTTCGTCATGTTCTTCGTGCTCTTCTCCATGAAAAGGAATCCCGTAAAGGCTTTCTACATTACTGTAAGAAGCTCCTATGTAACCCCATTCTGATACTTTTGATAGACCAATCCTGGTAGATTCTGATTCAAAGTCAGAATTAGCAAGGAAACCCAGGTCTTCTTCATGCTCGTCCTCATGCTCATCTTCGTGCTCTTCTGGATGAATAATAGCGCCACGTGGAACATCAAAATTTCCAAATTGAGAATCTTTATAAACCAAAGTTAAATTAATTCTGCTTAAGTTATTAGCAAAAGAAAAATTATGACTATCTCCGTCATTTACAGATTGATTCTCTAATCCTATTTTAAGATCTAAGTCTTTTATATCAGCCTTAGGGATGGTGTTGTCTACTATGTTAATAATTCCCCCTATGGTTCCATTTGAATAAAGAAGAGAAGACGGCCCCCTTACTACTTCAATTTGTTGTATATCATTAAGATCAATGTCATTAATATGGTCAGCGCCTATAACGGATTGGTCTCTAACTACCATTCCATTATTTAGAACTTTAACTCTATTGCCTGACATGCCCCTGATTATCGGTTGCCCAACCGCTGGACCGTAATCAGTAGACGAAACACCCAGTAAGCTGTTTAAAGACTCACCTAGACTTTGAGTTAAGCCATCTCCAACATCTTCGCCAGAAACAATATGCAAAGGGTTTTCTATTTCGCTAATATTTCGATCAATATAAGAGGCCGTTACGACTACCTCTTCAACCTCTTCTGCATTTACGTTTATTGATATCAGGCTGATCGCCATCAGCCCATAAAAGAATACTTTCATGATTCCTCCTTAAATATTTAAATTAAAAGTTACTGCTTAAAATTTAAAATGAAGGAGGTGCTCGCGTTTGGAATCCCTTTAAAGGGGATGATTGAATTAATTGTTCTAAAAGAAATATAGCTGGCTTAAACGAAGCTGCAATTTCACTGAATTCTATTTCAGAAGTTTCGGTTATTTCATTCTGACACAATTGGCATTCGACACTTGAATATTCAACATCACCTTCGAATGCGTGGATTACAGGATCGGCTGAAAGACCTGATATTGATAACAGGGCAACTAATAATAAAAATTTGCTGCTTTTAGGTCTCACAATTAAGAATCTTAAATTAATTCAATAGAGAATCAAGCGCCTTAATGATTTTATTCTGGTCATGAGGCGCCCTAAAGAAACCAGCGTAATTACCTTCTGGGTTTATTATTACTAAACTTCCTGAGTGATCTACTGTGTAATTCTCTTCATTGCTGTTTATCACAGGGAAGAAAGGAGCGTTGACTTGAGTGCTAAATTTATAAATCTTATCTATCTCACCAGTTAACCCTATAAATTCTTTATCAAAATTATCTAGATAAGTTCTCAAGTTTTCTGGGCTGTCCCTGTCAGGGTCTATTGAAACTAGATAGAAGTTTATTCTGTCTGCTTTATCCATTAGCTCCTCTTTAACATCAGAAAGTTGCTTCATGGTAAGGGGGCAGATATCTGGACAAAAGGTAAATCCAAAAAAAAGAATATTCCATTGTCCTTTAAAGTCATCAATAACAAAATCTATATTTTGGTCACTAATTAAATGAAAGTCTGATAATTGTCGAGGAGGATCAATAAAGTAAGCACCTAAATCCTTATATTCCTGTTCCGTTAGTTCTCTTGTGGTATTCATTCTAGAAATAAACAAAGACAATATGATTGCCATGAAAGCTAGGCAGCTAAGAACCGTCCAAGCTATTCCTTTATTCATAAGTACAAGAAATAGTCCGTAAGCATGGCTACAAAAAGAAGAGCCAGATAGATTAATGAATAAGCAAACGTAGGCATGGCGTATGAGTTTGTTTCATCTCTAAGCAGTCTTATGGAGTAATAAAGAAAAATTGATCCCAAAATTGCTGCCGATACTAGGTATATTTCATTAAACATCCTGACTGCGTAAGGAAGCATTGTGCAAACGCATAACAGTATCGTGTATAAGAGAATATGTTGTTTTGTAAAATCTACTCCCTTTTGTACGGGAAGCATAGGAACTGCTGCCTCTGAATAATCCTCTACTCTATGTACAGCTAAGGCCCAAAAATGAGGAGGCGTCCAAACCATAACAATTAATACTAATAAAAGTGCGTTGGGCTCTACTGAGTTTGAAACAGCCGTCCAGCCTAACAGTGGTGGCATAGCACCTGCCAACCCACCTATAACTATGTTTTGGCTGGTCATAAACTTTAAATATCTTGTGTAGATAAACCCATAAAATATAAAGGTTAAAGTTGTTAGCACCCAAGTTAAAGGGTTGGCAAAATACAAAAGCATCCATGAACCTGACACATAAAGAATAAAAGAAAATACTGTAGCCTGCCTATTACTTATTTCCCCTACTACTATAGGTCTAGATGCAGTCCGAATCATTTTAGCGTCTATCTTCTGATCAAAGATATGATTAATAACAGCAGCAGAAGCAGCCAAAAAGCTTACTCCCAAGAGCCCAAAAATAAAAACGTCTATAGGGGGATTAAAATCTGACCCTATTAACATGCCACTTATACAGGAAACAAAAAGAAGAGCCTGCACTCCGGGCTTAGTTAACTCTAAATAACCTCTCCAAGAAGAAATAACTTGCTGCATAATTCAATTTACTCTTTAAATCTCAACACACCTAAATACGTTATTAATAATAAGCCGCCTAAATTGTGACCTACGGCTACTAATAAAGGAAGGGCAAAAACTATATTAGAAATGCCTAATAAAACTTGTAAAGCTAATATTCCTAACAGGTAAGTAGCAAACTCTGTCTTTTTTTGGCTCAAAAAATGATAAGAAAGGAAAGTTAAGTACAAGCAAACAACCAGAGCTCCAATTCTATGTGAAAGATGTATTGCCAGTCTTGATTCATGGTCTAGCACTCCTCCTAAATAATTTGGGCCTATGCTTTGAAAGAAATTAAAACCTTCTCTAAAGTTGGCTTCCGGTAATAACTGGCCTTGGCACAAAGGGAAATCTATACATGAATAGGATGCATAATTAGTACTAGTCCAGGCGCCTAAGAATATCTGGATCGTAACTAATATTAGCCCAAGGCTTAAAAGCCTTAGAGTTTGAGAAGAAAGGTTCCAACCTTCTTTGCCTGAAGATAATAAGTCTTTGCTTTTGAAATATAATAACCACACTAAAGCTGTAGTGAGAAATCCTGCCATCAAGTGTATGGTCACAATTTGGGGAAGCAATTTAAGACTTACGGTTAAGTAGCCAAAAGTCCCTTGTAATATTACCCAGGCTAGCAAAAACAAGGTTAGCTTTCTTATATTTGGGCTTAGGTCTTTTAATCTTAGTGTTAATACATAGATGCAAACAATAAATAACCCCAGGGTTGCAGCAAAATAACGATGTACAACTTCAGGAATGGCCTTTGCTAACTCATAGGGTGTTTCAGGGAACTTTGCGTTAGCTATTTCGATATCTTCAGGATTCATTGGGATGGTAACAAAGCCATAACACCCTGGCCAATCAGGACAACCCAATCCAGCATCAGCTAGCCTTGTCCATGCTCCCAAACCAACGACTATAACTCCCAGTATTCCTGACAAAAAAGATAAGGTCTTTAATTGTTCCATTTTTAGCCGATTTTAGAATTTTGTAATAATTTTTTAATATCTTTTAGCAGCTCGCCACTGGGAAGGGAAGAATCATATATAAGAATCCCGTTGCCTAAAGGATCTACAAGAATATAGGGTGAATCTTTAAGTCTGTTTATTATATTAATAGGTGTTTTTTCTATCTCTATAGTTCCTAAATGTAATAGTGGATATTCGTTCTCAATTTTTGCGATTGAAGTTTCTGATAATCCTTTGGTACCAATAGAAATTAAATATCTAACAACTCGTGAGCTGTCCTTAGCCAAACGGATATTTATCTGTCTAGAAGAATATAAAGTTTTCCAACAATTCTCTAGGCACTCTCCTTGAACAAATTGTACAACAGCCCATTTTCCAGGAAATTCATTAGCCAAAGGCCCTGAATCTACTTGCAGTGACATTTCTTTTAATTGAATAGGCTCTTTGAGTAAACTGCCTTTATTAACAGTACCTTCGGGAGAATATCCACTGTAATAAAAAATAGAGCTGCTTATTAATACCAATATAGGGGTTAAAAATATTACTGCAGCTACCAGTCTTCCGTAATTCTTTTTACTAATAGTCATTTTTCTTTTTTATAACCAAAATAAATATAAGAACCCATAAGCACTATAGCCAGACCAAGCCATTGAACGGCATAACCATAGTGTCTTGAGGGACTGAATTCTGCAGGAAGCCAAATTGGCTCATAAGCTCCTGGCGATCCAGCAGACAATTGAATGACTGCTTTTTTTATTTCAAAACCTAGATCGGACGCTGCTCTTTCATAGTCAAGTTCTTGAACTTTCTTGGGCCAGCTCTGTGATTCCACTTTGTCAGAAAGAGTTAAGCCAAACCTTCTGAATGGGGAATAAATACCTTCTATGGAAGTTCTTGAGCCTATTAAAGGTACTTCGGCATGATTATAATTCTCCTTAGAAATCCACCCTCTGTTAACAAGATAGAGATTATTGTTGATGGATTTAAAAATAGAAAAAACCTCATAACCGGCTTCTTGTTTATAAAGACGATTGTCGAGAAGATAAGATTCTTTACCAAATCTACCTTCTAAAAAAACCGACCTATAAACGGCTTTATTAAAGTTGATTGATAAGGCCTCATTCTCGTTCATTACCGGTAAAGATTTATTTATATTATTAAGGGTCCAAGTCTCTTGCTTATCAATCCCTCTATTTATTTGCCAAGACCCAAGAAATAATAAAATCGGGAAGAAGAAGACTACAAAAAAAGTCATTGCCCTGCCTGGTTTGAAGTTTCTCATGTTATTTAAATAAACCGAAGTGTATAATTCTCACCTCTTAAAATGATCAAGTATTTTATATTATTTCTAATAGTAGCCATGTTGATTAGCCTCTTCAGAGGTGCTTTTTATCTCATAAAAGATGGCGGCTCTACTAAAAGAACTGTTCACAGCCTTGGTGTTAGGGTTTCTATTGCCTTTGTACTTTTTATAACTCTTGTTTATGGGTTTTTTACAGGACAAATTGGACCTGGTGCCTAAAAAACCTACATTACATAGACAAACGCAACTAAGCACACCCAAACCACGTCAACAAAGTGCCAATACCATGAGCCGGCCTCAAAGCCGAAATGATCATCAGCTGTAAAATGGCCGTTAAGGCTTCTTAGTAGCATTACAGTTAGGATTATTGCCCCTAAACAAACGTGAAATCCATGGAAACCAGTTAACATAAAAAAGGTAGTCCCATAGATACCTGTGTTTAAGGTTAATCCCATATGCGAGTACGCTTCGTAATACTCAAGCCCTTGAAAAATTACAAACAAATAGCCAAGCACCAGAGTCATTCCTAGCCAAACATTAAACTGCGTCCTGTTGCCATTCTTTAAGCCAAGGTGGGCTATATGAACGGTTAAACTTGAGGTTAATAAGAATATGGTATTCCACAAAGGCAACCATCCCAAAACTCCAGCCAAGCCTCCGTGTGAATAAGCTGTGTTAAGTGACATGTCTTCTTTAGGCCCCTCAAAAATCGCTTGGTCAGGGGTCATCATCAAAGGCCAAGTAGCCTCAAAGCCAGGCCATAACATATTAGTAATTCCTTTTTCACCCTCTCCTCCAAGCCAAGGAACTGCAAAGTTCCTGATATAAGCAAGTGCAAAAAAGAAAGCAAAGAAAAACATAACTTCTGAAAAAATAAACCAAGCCATACCGTAAACATATGAATCCTTAAGCATAGGATTATTCAGGCCCGCTTGATTTTCATGGATTACCTGGCGGAACCAAAAAAACATAGTTGTCCACATCATGGCAAATGCTAGAAATAAGATCAGATAAGAATTAGAGTCAGTGCCTAAATCTATAACCGTATTAGCTGCTCCTATTATAAGAACTAATAAAGTAACGGCCATTGCAAAAGGAAGTTTGCTGGATTCTGGTACGTGATATGGTTGATCTGACATTCTTATTTCCTCATTATAATTTAGCTACTTCTTTGGTAGCGTCTATTCTGTCTGTTATATCAAAAAGGGTATAGCCCAAACTTAAAGAGCCAATTTCTTTAGGAAGAGCTGGGTCAACAATAAATCTAACAGGCAATTCTATTCTCTCTCCGGCAGCAAGATATTGTTGATCAAAGCAAAAACATTCTGTTTTGTGGAAATAGTCGGCTCCCCTACCTGGTGATACACTTGGAATAACCTGGCCTACCATTGCTTTATCTGTTTTGTTATGAAAAACAAATATTGCATCGTATTGATTGCCGGTTACTACTCGCATTTGAGATTTCTCAGATTTAAAATGCCACGGCATAGATTCGTTGTTGCGCGTAATAAACTGCACTAAAAGCTCTCTTTGTTCTGAGATAGCGAGAGACTCTTCACTTAAGGTGCTTGTTCCTGTCACCTTTCCATTTAAACCCGTTATTTCACAAAACACATCGTACAAAGGCACTAATACAAAAGCAAAAGCAAACATACCAACTGCAAGAGTTGTAAGGTTTTTTATAGTTTTTTTGCTATCCAATTTACTTATTACTTAACTTGAGGTTGAACCGTAAACGTGTGATGAGGTGGTGGTGAGTCTAGTGTCCACTCCAATCCCAGATCGCGAGTACCTTCCCAAACTTCCGACGTTGCTTTTTTGCCCCCTCTAATTGTTTTAATAACAATAAACAGGAATAGGAGTTGAGTAACTCCGAATAAGAAGGCACCCATGCTTATTAGCATATTAAAATCAGCGAACTGTAGTGCGTAATCAGGATACCTTCTTGGCATGCCAGCTAAACCTACAAAATGCATGGGGAAGAAAGTGATGTTTACAGAAATAAATGTAAGCCAAAAGTGTAATTTGCCTAGGGTCTCGTCATACATATTACCGGTCCATTTAGGTAGCCAATAATAAGCTCCGGCAATTAGTGCAAACAATGACCCAGGCACTAATACATAATGAAAATGTGCAACAACGAAATAGGTATCATGGTACTGAAAATCTGCAGGCACTATAGCCAACATAAGGCCAGAAAACCCTCCTATAGTAAATAATGCAACAAATGCAATTGCAAACAACATTGGTGTTTCGAAAGAAATAGAGCCTCTAAACATAGTCGCAACCCAGTTAAACACTTTTACCCCAGTGGGTATTGCTATCAACATGGTTGCATACATAAAGAACAATTCTCCCGCTAGAGGCATCCCAACAGTAAACATGTGGTGGGCCCACACTACGAAAGATAAAATCGCTATTGATGCCATAGCATAAACCATAGAAGAATAACCAAAAATTGGTTTCCTAGAGAAAGTTTCAATTATATGAGAAACAATACCAAAAGCAGGGAGAATCATAATATACACTTCTGGATGGCCAAAGAACCAAAAAACATGCTGAAACAATACTGGATCCCCTCCTCCTGCAGCATTAAAAAAACTAGTTCCGAAATTGATATCCATCAGCATCATGGTCACCACTCCTGCCAAAACAGGCATTACAGCTATAAGCAGATAAGCAGTTATCAACCAACCCCAAACAAAAAGAGGCATCTTCATAAGGGTCATACCTGGAGCCCTCATATTGAAAATTGTAGTTATTATATTTATCGACCCTAGAATAGAAGAGATGCCCATTATGTGAACTGAAAAAATAAAAAAGTTTACTGTAGAGGGGGCATAGGTTGTAGACAGGGGCGCATAAAAAGTCCAACCAAAGTTAGGTCCTCCTTCAGGCATAAAGAGTGTAGACACTAAAATTCCAAAGGCCATGGGTAAAAGCCAAAAACTTAAATTATTTAGTCTGGGCAGTGCCATATCGGGCGCTCCTATTTGCATAGGTATCATCCAATTAGCAAACCCAACAAATGCTGGCATAATGACCCCAAAGACCATAATCAGGCCATGGTTTGTTGTCATTTGGTTAAAAAATTCTGGCTGCACAATCTGTAGCCCCGGCTGAAATAACTCTGCTCTTATTACCATCGCCATAGCGCCGCCCACAAACAACATGGTAAAACTCAGCCATAAATAAAGCGTTCCTATGTCTTTGTGGTTAGTGGTAAAGAGCCAGCGAGTAAGTCCTTTAGCTGGCCCATGATGTCCCTCATGATCGTGTGTTTCAACTACAGTGCTCATTTATCTTACTCCCTCTATAAATCTATTTTATTTTTATAATCAACTATGTCTTTAGGAGTAATTATTACCCCATCTCCATTCTCTCCATTTGACCAAGCCTGCCTTGTGTAAGTTATAACAGCAGCTATATCTACTTCGCTATAGGACTTACCAAAGGCCTGCATAGCAGAGCCCTGAATACCTTCCATTAGAATTTCTATTTGTTTCGTGCTATCTGATAAAACAACCTGGTTTCCTTCTAAGGCTGGGAATACAGGAGGAATGCCTTTCCCATTGGCCTGGTGACAAGCAGAGCAATTGGTTGCATAAAAACTTTCACCTCTTTCCATAAGCTCTTCTTTACTCCATACCTTAGAAGTAAGCATTTTCTCTTCTTCAGCCAAAGAAACCTTTTGAGCTATAAAGGCATCGAACTCTTCTTGTTCTACCACTCTCACCACAACAGGCATATAAGCATGCTTTATGCCGCATAGTTCAGTACAAGCTCCTCTGTAAATACCCGCTTCAGGAACGTTGGTCCAAGCAGTATTTATAAAACCCGGTATTGCATCCTGTTTAACAGCAAAGTCAGGAACCCACCAAGAATGGATGACATCATTGGCAGTGATTAAAAACCTTACTTTTGTATTTACAGGTATAACTAATGGTTCATCTACTTCTTGTAAGTAAAACTCTCCTTTCGGGATTTTATTGTCTATTTGTTCTTGGCTGGTAGAAAGATTACTAAAAAAACTAACTTGATCTTCCATGTACTCATAGTGCCACTTCCATTGGTGCCCAGTTATCATTATATTAACTTCACCTTCAGAATCGTCGTATGCTTTGACCATTACTTGCGTAGAAGGAACGGCCATCCAAACTAATACCAGGGTTGCGGCGACTGTCCAGCCTATCTCTAACCAAAAATTGTCATCGAAATCTGCAGCTACAGCGCCTTTAGATTTTCTGTATTTCCATAAAGACCAAAACATTATTGAGAACACTATCACTCCAATCACTACACACACCCAGAGAATGAGCATGTGAAGACCAAATATGCTTGAGCTTACTTCTGTCACTCCGACAGGCATGTTGTAATCTGATTGTTCTGCTGATTTTGCTGCGATAGGTAAAAGAAGAGGCAGCACTAAAAATAACTTTGGTAATAATTTTTTTATATAAGTCATTAAACTAAATCTATTAATTATTGGGAGGCACCTAGAAAGCGGCTGTATTCTAAACTATTCATTATGCCCAGACAACAAAATTGCCATGAAGTCTATTAGCTAAATTTTATTCCTTATTGACCTAGGTTAACTTCTTAACTTTCCTTCTATGCCTTCAATGTCTGGCCTAATTTCGTTCCATATTTCGAAACTTAAAGCTGCTTGATTAACGAGCATTCCCAGGCCATCATAAGTATCTTTTATGCCTGCCTTTTGGGCTAATAAATTAAATGGTGTTATATCTTTTGAGTAAGACAGATCGTATACCCTGGTAGTAGGTCCAAAAATATTTGGAGGCATTGTAAGACTTTGCTTTAGAGTTCCAGCAGAGGTTGCGTTTATTACAATATCCACTTCTGAATCTACAGGTTTGTCTACTTCTATTAGACCTATTTCTGGACTCGTATCTTTGTATTTATTTACCAAAACCTCAGCTTTGTTTTGTGTCCGGTTTGCAACAGACAAACTTTTTAAATTGTTTGACAAAAGACTTGGTATTATGGATTTAGCTGAACCTCCTGATCCCAGAAGGACCACTCTAGATCCTTCAAGCCTAAAGCCTTTATCTTTAAGATCTAGTAGCAACCCTTGTCCATCTGTTGTCTCTCCAAAGACCGAAGAGTTCTTTATATTCAATGTATTAACAGATTCAGTAAAAGTGGCCTCCTCGGAATTAATATCAGAATATTGAAAAGCCATTTCCTTTAGAGGCAAGGTAACATTAAGGCCTAAATATCCATCATTTAATAATTTGTCAACTTTGGCTTTAAATTCAGCCCTTTTTACTTCGATGGCTTCGTAACTTATTTGAATGCCTAATCTTTTACCAAACAAAGTATGGATTTGTGGGGACAAGGAATGTTTTATAGGGCTCCCTATTACTGCAAACTTCTTCATTGTTATAATATTAACCTCTTATGTATTCGTCTGTAAGCACATCCTGAATATCAGATGGCCCCTCAAGGCCTCCCAGTTCTCCTTCTAGCACCTTGACGCCAGGGAAGGTTTTTCTAATTTCATCGGGTGTCTGCAAAACTGGAGATCCTTCTTTATTAGCAGAAGTTGAAATGATAGCCCCATCAAATTCTTCACAAAGATTAACAACGGCTTTGTGAGCGCTTAGTCTTAATGCAACTTTATTGCTATTTCCTGTTATGAGCTTACTAATGTTTCTGTTTGCTGGAACTAACCAAGTGTGTGGTCCAGGCCACTTTGTAAGTAACTTAACCTTATATCTTTCTATGTCTCCAAATCTAGAAAATTGGTCAGCCCTTGATCCAATCAATATAAAGCCCTTTTCTGCAGATCTTTTTTTAAAGACTATTAAATCTGAAATTGCCTTTTCATTAGTAGGATCACATCCCAAGCCCCACACTCCTTCAGTGGGATAAGCAATTATTTCCCCTTGTTTTAAGGCGGTTATTATTGAACCCAACGAGTTCATTTAAGAATTAAGATTGAGAAAGTTTCTGGTTAGAATTTTTGATAGCCTGTACACCCTCTTCTCTAACCTTGATTAAATCATTTCTTATCTCTTCTGATTCAATTCCTAATATCTGCGCAGCTAGGTAGGCAGCGTTTATTGCGCCCGCCGAGCCTATTGCTACAGTTGCAACCGGGACACCTTTTGGCATTTGAACTGTTGATAGAAGAGCATCCATGCCGCTTAAAGGCCCTCCATCTCCGGGCACTCCTATTACAGGCAAAACAGTCTTGGAAGCCACTGCTCCAGCTAAATGAGCGGCAAGACCTGCCATAGCAATAAATACTTTAGTGCCTCCCTCTTCACACTCTCTTACATGATCTTCAAGCAGGCCCGGTGTTCTATGTGCAGATAAAACTTGTATTGAATTAGTGATAGACAAAGAGCTTAAGGTGTCAGCACATTTATTTGCTAACTCTAAGTCAGATTCAGAACCTATAATTATTGAAACAGTTACACTCACAATTTTCTCCAAATTCAAAATTGTATACTAATATAATAGAAATTAAATCATGGCTACTTTAAAAATTTTATTATTTCCTGACCCCAAACTAAGGACTGTGGCCAAACCCGTTGAAAAGATAGATGATTCAATAGTAAAGTTGACGGAAAACATGCTCCAAACTATGTATGAAGGCTCTGGAATTGGGCTTGCGGCAACACAAGTTGATGTGCACATAAGAGTTATCGTGATAGACATAAGCGATGAAAAAAACAGCCCTTTAGTCTTAATAAATCCTAAAATAGATAAAATTATTGACTCGCAACAAAAATCTTATTCTGAGGGATGTCTTTCTGTGCCGGGTATATATGAAGAGCTTAAAAGACCGGGCACAGTTGAAATCAGTGCTCTCAATGTTGAAGGTAATAAATTTACCTTGATAGCAGAAGGCCTGCTATCCGTTGTCATACAACATGAAATGGATCACTTAGAAGGAAGAATGATGGTTGATAGCCTCTCAAACCTCAAAAGAGAAATAATTAGAAAAAAAATGATAAAACTTAAGGCCTCAAACTAAATCATGAAAATTATTTTCGCTGGCACCCCTCAATTTGCAGCTGCTCATCTAAAAATCTTACTAGACAGCAACCATGTTGTTAAATCAATTTTGACACAGCCCGATAGGAGGTCGGGTCGTGGCAATAAGCTTAAATTCTCTCCAGTTAAAGATCTTGCTCTTAGTCATGAGATTGATGTACTTCAGCCTATATCTCTTAAAAATAAAACTGTTATATCGGCACTAAGAGAGCTGGAGGCCGACCTGATTCTAGTTGTAGCTTATGGATTAATAATTCCCTCTAATTTGTTAAACCTCGCAAAACTAGGCTGTATAAACATTCATGCTTCTATTCTTCCAAGGTGGCGTGGGGCCGCTCCTATGGAATACGCTCTATTTTCAGGAGATAGAACTACAGGAATAAGCTACATGAGAATGACAGAAGGTCTTGATGAAGGACCAGTTCTAGAAACTCAAGAATGTAAAATAGAAAGCAAAGATAATCTGGACTCTATTGAAAACAAATTATTAAGCCTTAGTAACAGGCACTTATTAGATTTTCTAAAAAAGTTAGAACTTGGGGAGTTGCAAGAAAAAAATCAAGACGAAACCCAAGTTACTTTTGCTCCGAAGATTGATACTAGATTCCAGCTTATAAACTGGAACAAGCGCTCCGAAGAGATAGAAAGAAAAATAAAATCTCTTGACTCCAAATATGGGGCATATACATTCTTAGGATCAAAAAGAATAAAAATTTATCTGGGAGAAGCTGTCAATAAATCTACAAAATTGAACCCTGGAGAATTAATAATTTCAGATGAAAACCATTTATTGGTGGGCTGTAAAGAAGGAACCCTTGTTAGGCTAAAAGCACTTCAAATGGAAGGTAAAAGCATTATTAATGAACAAGAATTCATCCGAGGGTATAAATCCTTAATACAAGAGAAAATTAAATTCAGCAGTAATGTTCAATAACTATTTTCTAAATTATAAATAGGACTATAATCCAAATTTAAAGACGTATTTGTCTTAATAAAAACTTGTGAAGATAGTTATTTTAGGCGCTGGGGCAGTAGGAAGCACGCTCGCAACTCTTTTGTCAGAAGAGAATGATCTTGTCGTTGTAGATCACGACCTCTCTGCTCTGCACCGCCTTGAAGAAGAAGCAGATGTTAAAACCCTTCTTGGAGAAGCCTCTTATCCAAACATACTAGTAAAGGCTGGTATTCAAGAAGCTGACATGATGGTTGCAGTTACAGCAAGCGATGAGACAAATATAGTTTCTTGCATGATTGCTAAAGTTCTAAACAAATCAGTTAAAACAATAGCCAGAGTAAGAGAAATTTCTTACCTGAAAGGAAAAACAAAAGAAGCAATGGAAAGCGGGGAAATTCCCATCGATATTCATATAAGTCCTGAGCAGCTTATTACAGAACACATACAGGGAATTATAGAAATACCAGGATCGTTACAAGTAATGGAGTTTGGCCAAGGAAAGTTAAACTTAGTAGCTGTTAGGGCTGTAGAGGGAGGCCCTATGATAGGGCATGAAATAGGGGACCTAAAAAAACATATGCCTAAAATCGATACAAGGGTAGCAGCTATATTTAGAAAAGGTGAATCAATAGTGCCAAGCGGATCTACGGTTATTGATGCTGATGATGAGGTATTTTTCATTTCAAAAAAAGGAGAAGCTTCTAAAGTTGTTAACGAAATGAGAAAAAAAGAAGAGCCTTACAAAAATATAATTATTGCTGGAGGTGGAAAAATAGGAAGCCGGTTAGCCAAGAGAATTGAAGACGATCATAGGGTGAAGATAATTGACTCTAACCATGAAAGGGCAAAGAGATTGTCTGAAAAACTAGAGAGCTCTATCGTACTAGAAGGCAATGTTTGCGATAAAGGCCTACTTCATGATGAAAATATTGAGAACACTGATGTGTTTGCAGCTGTTACGAACGACGATGAAGCAAATGTTATGTCTTGTCTTTTGGCAAAAGAGATGGGGGCCCATAAAGTAGTTGCCTTAATAAACAACCCTGCATATGTAGATCTAGTGCAAAACAAGGGGATAGATATTGCCATTGCTCCTTCGCAAATAACTATAGGTACTTTTTTAGCTGAAATTGAAGGAAAAGATGTAGTAAGGGTGCACTCTCTTAGAAAGGGCGCTGCTGAAGCAATTGAGGCTGTTGCAAAAGAATCTGCCTCTGGAAAAGAAAGCAGCATAGGAAAGGAATTAGGTGATATTAATCTTCCAGAAGGGGCCACTATAGGTGCCCTTATAAGAGATGATAAGGGCAAAATTGCACATGATCACGTACATTTAAGGGAGAACGACCATGTTATAGTCTTTTTAACAAATAAAAAAGTTATAAAGCAGGTCAAAGATACTTTCGCCCCTAAATAAGAAAATATGGCCCTACCTTACACCACAAAAATTCTAGGCACTTTGCTAATGTTTTTTAGTATTGCCCAGGTTTTACCTGGTTTTTTAGCTTATTTTTTTGATGAGCGCCTGTTTGTATATAACTTTATAACAACAGGTTTTATTACTTTCTTTATAGGGTTTTTGATGTATTTCTTTGCCGGTGAAAAGAAAGGCGACCTTAGAACAAAGGATGGTTTTATAATAACAGTCTTTTTCTGGACAGTTTTAGGGTTTTTTGGCTCTATACCCTTCTTTTTAGCTAATTTAGAGGGAGTTAGCTACATAGATGCTCTTTTTGAATCTATTTCTGGGCTTACAACAACGGGAGCCACTGTGTTTGTTGGTCTTGATGAGATGCCTAAATCTTTGTTATTTTATAGGCAGTTTCTTCAATGGCTTGGTGGGATGGGAATAATTGTTTTAGCTGTAGCAGTTTTGCCCCTTTTAGGGGTAGGAGGAATGCAACTGTATAAGGCCGAAACTCCTGGCCCAATGAAAGATGCAAAACTTACTCCAAGAATCACAGAAACAGCTAAAGCTCTATGGTTTGTTTACGCAACCATGACCTTCATTTGTGCAGTTTTATATAAAATATTTGGTATGAAGTGGTTTGATGCTGTCTGCCATGCATTCTCTACAATCTCTATTGGAGGTTTCTCAACTCATGATGCCAACTTTGCTTACTTTGAGGAGACATCCTTAAGATGGATTGCTATATTTTTTATGATTATCTCTGGTGTAAACTTTGCTCTTCACTACATAGCTTGGACAAAAAGGAGACTTTTTCACTATTTTTATGATTCTGAGGTAAAGCTTTATCTCTCAATCTTGGTAACTACTGGCCTAATTACCTACATAACCTTATTTACGGCTAGCAATCTGTCTAGAAATGAGATCTTTACTGACAGCTTCTTTCAAGCAGTCTCTATAGGCACAACTACAGGGTTTTTAACCTCTAGCTATTCTAGCTGGCCGTTGTTTATACCTGTAATGCTTCTAACGGTTGCTTTTATAGGGGCTTGTGCTGGCTCAACAGGCGGAGGAATAAAGGTTATAAGAGCATTGGTGCTTTTAAGACAAGGGTTTGGTGAAATAACAAAGTTGATACACCCTAATGCTGTGGTTACAGTCAAATTAGGTAGAAACTCCCTAGATCCAAGGGTTTCAGAGTCAGTTTGGGGCTTCTTCTCTATTTATGTAGCTGTTTTTCTAACTATGTTAATGTTCTTGTTGTCGCAAAACAATGACTTTATAACGTCATTTTCAGCGGTTGGCGCAACATTAAACAATCTTGGTCCAGGGCTTGGAGAGGTAGCAAATAACTACAAAGAGCTTAATAATGCCTCTAAACTAGGACTTTGCTTAACTATGCTCTTAGGAAGGTTAGAGATATTTACATTGCTTTTAGTGTTTACACCGGCTTTCTGGAGAAGTTAAAAGGAACAAATGTCGCTTTACAAAGGAATTTATAGTCTATTTCTTTATACTTTATCCCTTTTTCCGCTAACTATAATAAGTTTCATTGGAAAGCTGCTTGGAAATTGCTTATTTTTCTTTCCCAACAAACATAAAAGAATAACTCTTATTAACCTCTCTTTAGCCTTTCCTGCTCTTAAAAAGAATGAATTGTTGTCTCTTTGTAAGAAAAGCCTCATAGAAACAAGTATAAATCTGCTTGAAAGCGGGTATGTATGGAAGAGATTGCCCGGAAAGGAACTGCCTTTTTCAATAAAGGTAGAAGGCTTTAAAGAAATCCTTGGTTCTAGAAAAAAAGATGAAGGGCTTCTGTTGTTTACTCCTCATCAAGGCAATATAGAAATTCTTATTAACTTTTTGGGTCACGAGACTAAATGTGCTGCTCCCTACACTAATGCAAAAAATAAATACTTAAATTCTATAATACGAGAAGCTAGAAAAAAGATGGGCTTAGAAATGGTAGAGGCAAACCTATCTGGAGTTAAGTTCTTATTGAAGCACTTAAAAGATGGAAAGGTAGTAATTATAGCCTCGGATCAAGTTCCTGAAATTTCTGGCGGAGCTGTCTCAAAATTCTTTGCCCAAAAATGTTTGTCTATGACTTTGTTGTGGAAATTACATTCTAAAACAAATGTAAAATTGCATACCGTAGTGTGCAAAAGAGAGCCTAAAGGCAAGGGCTTTAAAATTATTTTTGGACCTTCCGTAGAAATGCCTTCAGAACAAGCGGGGGGTGTAGATACTATGAATAAAGAATTAGAAAAATGTATAATGCTAGCACCAGAGCAATACGCCTGGGAATACAAGAAGTATAGACGGGCAGGATCTGAAGATATATATAAATAAAGGTTATAAAAGATAGTAAATATTTACTTACATTAATATCATGACAGCAACTTCCATGGATCAATTGGTTTCTCTTTGTAAAAGAAGGGGCTTTATTTTTCAATCTAATGAGATCTATGGAGGGCTGCAAGGCATCTATGATTATGGCCCCTTAGGAACAGAGTTAAAAAATAATTTAAAGCGCTCTTGGTGGAATTCTATGGTGTATGAAAGAGATGATATTGAGGGAATAGATTCATCGATTCTTACCAACCCATCTGTGTTAAAGCATTCTGGTCATGAGGATACTTTTTCTGACCCTCTTGTAGACTGTAAAAATTGTAAATCTAGACTAAGAGAGGACCACATTACAGAGAATAAATGTCCAGATTGTGGGTCTGAAGACCTAACTGAACCGAGGCCTTTTAACTTAATGTTTAAAACTAATGTAGGCCCAATCGAAGATGGTTCAAATTTTGCTTATCTGAGACCAGAAACTGCACAACAAATCTTTACCAACTTTAAAAACGTAATGGACTCAACCCCTCACCACCTTCCTTTTGGTATAGCCCAGTTGGGCAAGGCCTTTAGAAATGAAATAACCCCTAGAAACTTTATTTTTAGAGTTAGGGAATTTGAGCAAATGGAGTTAGAGTTTTTTGTTAAGCCTGGCGAAGATGAAAAATGGCATAAGATATGGACGGATTTAAGATTAAAGTGGTGGGAAGACCAGGGCTTAGACAAGAAAAGTATAGAATTATTTAATGTCCCCCAAGAAGAGCTAGCCCACTATTCGAAAGCTACTGTAGATATAATGTACAAGTTTCCTCATGGCCTAGAAGAGCTAGAGGGAATAGCAAGTAGAACAGACTTTGATTTAGGGTCCCACTCAAAAGATCAGTCTGATCTTAATATTTCAGCTAAAGTGCAAGAGAATACAAAATCTAACGCTAAACTTGCAATACAAGACCAAAATACTAAAGAATGGTTTGTGCCGTATGTTATTGAGCCTTCTGCGGGTGTAGAGCGCGGTTTTCTGGCTATTTTAAATGAGGCCTATAGTGTAGAAGACCTAGGCGAGGGTAAGGAAAGGACTGTTTTGGCTTTAAAACCGCACCTTTCGCCCATTAAGGCTGCCGTTATACCTCTTAAAAGGAATAACGAGGAATTAGTCGAAAAAGCAAAATTACTGAAAAACGAGCTCCAAAAGCAGGGCCTAGGAAGAGTTTTGTTAGAAAATTCAGGAAATATAGGAAAAAGCTATAGGCGTCACGATGAGATAGGCACGCCAATGTGCGTAACTGTAGATTTTCAGTCTTTAGAAGATGGCACTGTAACCATAAGAGACAGAGACACAATGGAACAAACAAGGCTTAATCTCGACCAAACATCAGAACACTTTAAACAAGTTATTAATACTTAAGAAAGCCATTTTAATGGAAGAGAAGATAGTCATATTAGATAGAGATGGTGTTATTAACGTAGATCTAATGACTTACGTTACTAGGCCTGAAGAATTTGAGGCGATTGGGGGCAGTTTAGAGGCCATATCTAAGTTAAGTCGAAATGGCTACAAGATTGCAATAGCTACAAACCAGGCCTGCATTGAAAAGGGAATTATCTCTGAGGATGAATTACAAAGAGTTCATGATCATATGATTGATTTGCTTTCTGAGACAGGCGGGAAGGTTGATATTATAGTTTTTTGCCCTCATGCACCTGAGTCAAAGTGTAAATGTAGAAAGCCAGAGGTTGGATTATTGGAAGAGATAGAAAGGAGATCAAATATCTCCTTAAAGGGTAAATTCTTCATTGGGGACAAGGAATCAGATGTTTTGGCTGGTAAAAACTTTGGATGCATACCTTTGCTTATTAAAACGGGTGGTTATGGAGAAAAGGTTTACGGAACAGAAAACAGCCCTCCTCCTGAAAATTGCTTTAATGACTTAAGAGAGGCGGTTAATTTTATTTTACAAAACGAATAAATAGAATGCTCTACTTAAGGTCGGGGATTTTTTATATAGGTTATATAGGGTCAGGTATTTTGGCTAGCTTCTTGGCTTGTGTAATTGGCCCCTTCTTGCCCCTTAATCGCCGTCTTAAATTTTTCTCCTTATGGCCTAGGTTTGCAAATTGGTTTTTATATCAAACTTGTAAGGTTGAGCTGGTTATAGAGGGTGAGGAGAATTTACCAGAAGAGCCTTGTGTTATTGTTTCTAACCACCAAGGGCAGTGGGAAACGTTTTCGATGCAATACCTTTTTTACCCTCTCTGCACTTTATTAAAAAAAGAGCTTCTCTTGATACCTTTGTGGGGCTGGGCAATGAGCCTTCTTAAACCTATAGCTATCAACAGAAGTAAGCCTAAAGAAGCAATTTTACAAACCTTAAATGAAGGGTCTGAAAGGCTTGCTAGTGGATTATATGTATTGCTGTTTCCAGAGGGAACAAGGGTAGAGGCGGGAGGAGTTGGTAACTACGCAAGAAGCAGTTTTGAATTAGCAAAGAGAAATAATGTAAAGGTGTTGCCGGTTTGTCACAATTCTGGGGATTGCTGGCCGGCTCATAAGTTTAAAAAATACCCTGGTGTTATTAAACTAACAATTGGCAATCCTCTAGAGGTTCGAGATTCAAAAGAATCTGCAAAAAACATCCAAGTTTGGACAGAAAATACTCTTAAAAGAAATTAGACGTCTAGATTTACCACCAACTTTGCGTTTGCATCTATGAACTCTTTTCGGGGCTCTACTTCATCTCCCATAAGCGCATGAAAGAGATCATCTGCAGCAAGCGCATCCTCTATGCTTATTTGTCCCAGGATTCTCATGTCCGGATTCATGGTGGTATCCCAGAGCTGATCTGCATTCATTTCCCCCAATCCTTTGTATCTTGATTTGGTAAATGACTTTTCTGAAATAGAAAGTATTTGTTCTAAAGCTTTAGCAAAATTCTCTACAGGTATATTCTTTCCGTTTATTTCAAAATGGCTGTCTTTATTAATTATGTCTGACATATCGGCACCATGAGCGGCTACGTCTTTATAGGCTCTTGACCTAAAAAAGGATTTATTCAACTTCCAAGTTTGGCTTGTGCCATGTTTTGTTAAATTTACTTCAGGTTCAAAAGTTTCAGCTTCTTCATTTATTGAAACATTTATTGACCACTTACATCCTTGTTCTGCTGTGTTGTTTAAATATTTTTCTATGGAGGCACACCACTTCTTAACTTCCTTCTTATCCTCCAAACCATTTAATAAATCTACGTGCTTCATACCTTCAAGTAACTCTATTGGATAACTATGGGTTAGCCCTTTGATGAGAGACTGAACCTTCTCGTGCTGGGATATAAACTTACCTAGGGCCTGGCCTCTGATAGATTCACCTTTTTTATTTAGAACTAATTGAGCTTCATCTAATATCTCTGCAACCAATAATTCCCTTAATTCTGCATCGTCTTTAACGTAAGTTTCTTGCTTTCCCTTTTTTAGCTTATAAAGAGGAGGTTGAGCTATGTAAATGTAACCCTTTTCTATAAGTTCTGGCATTTGTCTATAGAACAAAGTTAACAACAAGGTTCTTATATGAGACCCATCGACGTCAGCATCAGTCATAATAATTATTCTGTGGTATCTTAATTTTTCTTCTTGCCAATCTTCTCCCTTAATGCCACACCCTAATGCCGTTATTAAAATTATAATCTCTTCAGAAGAAAGAACTTTGTCTAAGCGGGCCTTTTCAACATTTAAAATCTTACCTTTTAAAGGGAGTATTGCCTGGAAGTGCCTATCTCTTCCTTGTTTTGCTGAACCCCCGGCTGACTCTCCCTCTACTAAATAAATTTCACTTTTAGCTGGATCTTTCTCTTGGCAATCATGCAACTTCCCGGGAAGCCCACCTCCCTCAAACACGCCCTTTCTTCTCGTTAACTCTCTCGCTTTTCTTGCCGCCTCTCTTGCTCTGGCTGCCTCAATTATTTTAGTTGCTATGAGTTTGGCTTCTGAAGGGTTTTCTAATAGGAATGCTGAAAGGGCCTTGTACACCTCTTGCTCCACCACAGGTCTAACCTCCGAAGAAACTAATTTATCTTTTGTTTGGGAAGAGAATTTAGGATCTGGAACCTTTACCGAAACAATTGCTACCAACCCCTCTCTTGCATCATCTCCTGAGGTAGAGATTTTCTCCTTGTTGTTCATCCCCTCCCTTTCCATGTAGTTATTTAATGTTCTTGTAAGTGCCGTTCTAAAGCCAACCAAGTGAGTACCCCCGTCTCTTTGTTTGATATTATTTGTATAGCATTGAATATTTTCTTGGTATCCATCATTCCACTGCAAGGACACTTCAATTGTTATACCGGTTTTTGATTCTTTTACGAAGTGAAAAATAGAGTTAACAGCTGTTCTTTTGTTGTTTAAAAAAGCTACAAACTCTGCCAGACCCCCTTTGTGTAGAAATTCTTTTTTCTTCGAAGTTCTTTCATCTTTTAAAATTATCTTCAGGCCAGAATTAAGAAATGAGAGCTCTCTAAGTCGCGCCTCTAGAACATCATATTCAAATAGGATGTTCGAGAAAGTTGTTGGTGAAGGTACGAACTTAACAGCTGTTCCTGTTTTGTCTGTTTTGCCTGTTGTTTTTAATTTTCCTTTTGGTTTTCCATCAGAGTATTTTTGTTGAAATGTTTTTCCTCCACGATATATAGTCAATTCTAGGTGCTCAGAAAGAGCATTGACAACTGAAACCCCAACACCATGTAAGCCACCAGAAACCTTATAAGAGTTGTCATCAAACTTTCCTCCCGCATGAAGTTTGGTCATTATTACTTCTGCAGCTGACACCCCCTCTTCGTGCATTTCTGTTGGAATGCCTCTTCCGTTGTCTACAACTTCTACACAATCATCAGACAAAATTTTCACAGTTATTTCGTCACAGTGCCCCGCTAAAGCTTCGTCTATTGAGTTATCAACTATTTCATAAACCATATGATGCAGTCCTGTGCCATCGTCAGTATCTCCTATGTACATACCTGGTCTTTTTTTAACGGCCTCTAAGCCTTTTAAGACTGTAATGCTTGAAGAATCATATGACCCTTCTTGTTTAGCTGGCTTTTTGGCCTTAGTTGCCTTAGTTGCCTTAGTTGCTTTTAGTTTTTTTTGTGGATTTTTTTGGGGTTTTGTCGAAGTAGCTTTCTTCTTTGCTGGCATTTACATATTTTAATATAAAATTAGATATTTATCCCTTTAAAATTGCCTAATTTACCAACTATTTTCTCTAAAATTTCATCCGAAATTCCAGTTAAAATTATTTGGTTTGTTGAGAGATGAATTTCAGACAATATAAGTTCCAGGTTTTCTCTGTCTAATTCTGACCCTAGATCATCTACCAGCAAGATAGTTTCCAGTCCTGAACAGGACTCTAAGAACTTTTGGTTCTCTAAAAAAACCAATAAAATCAATATCTTAAGCTGTCCTCTGGAAAGATTGCTAGATGATAATTTTCCTCCTGTAATAAATTCATAATCCATTCTATGAGGGCCTTTACTTGTGTAGCCCAACAGGGTGTCTCTATCCTCTGATTCTAAAAGTGAATCAGATAAAGCCTTAGACCTTTCCCAGCCTTTTACAAACTTTATTTCTGTATTTTTTAAAAACCTAAATTTGGCATAGTTTTTAGGGTTATCAAAGAAAGAACTTAGGTGCTTTTTTACTTCTTGATAAAACAAAAATTGTGTTTTGCTGAGCTCTAGGCCCTTAACAATAAACTGTTTTGTCCAAACATCAAGTTCAGAGCCTTTTGCTTTATTTTTTAAGCATCTATTTCTGTTTTTTAATATCTTATTAAAATCATCATATATTTTTGAAGAGCCTGGTTTCACGTGAAACATTAAATTGTTAAAGTATTCTCTTCTAATGTCGGGCTCTCCTTCTACCATCCTTAAGCTTTTTGCAATCACTGTTTGCAAAAAAGGAAGATCTACCTTCTTTATTCTCTTATCATTGCTTTTTCTTGAAGAAGCCAGCCTTCCCTTCTTGTTGTTTGTTACTTTAAGGGATATTTCCTTTTCGTTCATTTTGCCTTTACAGGCAAGCGTAAAAGTCTCAGATTTGTTATTTATACACTCCTTAGAAGAGTTAGCTCTAAAGGACCTTCCCTTTATAAGCAGTTCTATTGCTTCTAGGATTGTGGTCTTTCCAGACCCATTGGGCCCAATAACTATGTTTAGATTTTTTGAAAAAAATATTTCTTTCTTTTTGAAAAGCCTAAAATTATCAAAATAGACTCTTTCAATAGGCATTAGAGCCTCATAGGCATGATAACGTAAACTTCTTTTTCTGAACTGGGCTCTTTTATAACACAACTAGAGTCTTCACCGAAAAATTCAAATTTTACTTCTTCAGATTCTAACGACCCCAAAACATCTATTAAATACCCAATATTAAAGCCTACTTCAAGGTCAGAGTCATCGTATTTTACTTCTAATATCTCTTCCGCAGATTCTTGCTCAGGGTTGTTTGCAGTTAGCTTTAAAGCACCTTTCGAGAGCTGGAATCTTACTCCTCTATACTTTTCATTTGATAAAACAGATGCCCTGCTTAAAGCAGATTGTAGAGTTTCCTTTCCTATAATCATGGGACTGGGTTCTCCAGAAGGGAATACTTTTTCGTAATCTGGATATTTTCCATCTATTAGCTTAGACGAGAAATTTAATGTGTCTGTTTTTACATCTACATAAGAAGGCCCAAAAGACAGAGTTACGGGCCCCTCTTCAGGCAAAAGAAGTTTTCCTAGTTCTAGGGCTGCCTTTCTAGGCAATATGCTTTTAAATTCAATTTTATTCTGCTTAATTGTTGACTTAGACAGAGCAAGCCTGTGCCCGTCTGTAGCCACACCCTTTAGTTCCTTCCCGTTAATTTCTAAGAGTAAACCGTTTAAATAGTATCTAACGTCTTGAGAGGCCATAGAAAAGGAGGTCTTATTTAATATGCGCTTAAGCGTGTTAGATGGGACCTCCATTGAGCTCTGCTCTTCAGTTATCTCTAATTCTGGAAAGTCATCAGCCGATATTGTTGCAAAATCAGCATGGAAATTTTTTGAACTTACTGTTAATTTTCCATTACCTAAGCTAAATTCTACTTTTTCTCCATCAGGAAGAGACCTACAAAGCTCTGACATTTTTCTTGCAGATACAGTCGTTTCCCCCTCCTCTTCTACTTTTGAAAGGCTTGAAAAGGTTTTAATTTGTATTTCTAGGTCTGTCGCTGTTACCTCTAAGCTTTCTCCTAGTGCCTTGATTCTCACGTTTGCTAATATAGGTATAGTTTGTCTTCTTTCTGCAACTGCAGCCGCGTTTTGTAAGGAATCTACAATTTGAGACTTTTCTGTAGTGAATTTCATGCCTTTGATTATATAGTTAAAACCCTTAAAAGCTTTCTATAATCTTCCTCTATATCTAAATTAAAATCTCTGAGTTCTTTTATTTTTTTGCAAGCATGTATTACTGTTGTGTGATCTCTTCCTCCAAAGGATTCACCTATTTCTGGCAAACTATAGTTCGTCAGCTCTTTTGCTAAAAACATTGCCATCTGCCTTGGTCTTGCTACAGACCTACTTCTTCTTTTAGATAGAAGATCGCTTAATTTTATGTTGTAGTACTCTGCAGTAGTTTTTTGAATGTTCTCTACACTTACTTGCCTCGCCTGAATTGCCAATAAATCCTTTAGGGAGTCTTTTATTAAACTTACAGAGATTGGTCTGCTTGTGAAGTTAGAATTAGCAACAACCCTTTTTAAGGCGCCTTCAAGCTCCCTTACATTGGATCTTACTTTTTGTGCAATAAAAAAAGCGCATTCTTCGTCTATCTCATGGTTCATGGCTTGTGCTTTTTCTAACAATATTGCTACCCTGGTTTCTAGCTCTGGAGGCTCTATAACCACTGGCAGCCCCCAACCCAGCCTAGATTTTAGTCTGTCTTCAAGGCCGTCAATTTCTTTCGGGTATCTATCACAGGTTAAAATCATTTGACTTCCTTTTTCTAGTAGAGAATTAAAAGTATGAAAAAGCTCTTCTTGAGATTGTTCTTTTTTTGCAAAAAATTGAATATCATCTATTAAGAGGGCATCCAAAGATCTATAGTATTGCTTAAACTCACTAATTGCTCCTAATTGCAGCGATTTTACCATATCACTCACGAACTTCTCAGAATGGACATAGGCTATTTTTTTTCTAGGGTCTTGCTGTAAAAGCCTGTTTCCAACCGCATGCATCAAGTGGGTTTTACCAAGGCCCACTCCTCCATAAATAAAAAGAGGGTTATAAGAATTTTTTAATCCCTCTCCTATTTGTTTAGAAGCCGCTAAAGCTATATGATTCGATTTTCCTTCTACAAAGGCATCAAACGTAAACTCTTTTATCAGATTTGTCTTTTTGGGGCTTTGAGAGTTATCTTTTTCAAATACCTCTGTGTTTTTAATTCTTTCAGGTGCCCTTTCTTTATAATCCACATAGATCTCAAACTGAAGATTTAGGTTTGTGTTGCTTGTTATCGCAGAAAGTCTTTCTTTAATTGTGGTGCCATAGTTGTCTTCAACCCAGTCTGAAATAAATTTGTTAGGGGCTAAAACGCTGTAAGAAAGCGGGTTTGAGCCATTGTTTTCTTCTAGTAATAGGGGTGCTATCCAAGTAGAATACTCTTCAACGGTCAAGTCTTTTTCTAGGGTTTTTTTGCATTCTCCCCAAAAATGTAAATTTGCCATGACGTAATTATATATAAATAAACAGAGTTATCCACAGCATAAGAACACATTTTTCCTGTGGATAACTTGTTAATATCTTGTTTTATTGTTTTTGCTTGTTTATTTCTTGTAAAAACCCTATTATGCCCACCCTAAAGGGCCTCTAAGTTATTTTATGAAAAGAACATATCAGCCAAGCAGAATAAAAAGAGCAAGGACTCATGGTTTTAGGGCCAGAAATGCAACCCTGAGCGGTAGAAAGGTACTTAATAACAGAAGAAGGAAGGGCAGGGCCTCCCTAACTGTTTAAACCTATGGGGTTAAAGCACTCCATCCCTTCAAGTGAGGGCTTTTCAAAAATATTTTCTTCTCCTGACTTTAAACACTCCTCGTCTAGGCTATTAATATTATCCAAAGAGAATGCCCTTAAGCACTCGAGGCTGGGTGTTGCTATAAGAAAAAAAGATATAAAGCTTGCAGTTAATAGAAATAAAATAAAAAGAAAAATAAAAGGAAGTTTTAGGTCAAAGGTCTTAGAATTGCCTAAAAGAGATTATGTGGTGTTAGTAAAGAAAGGGTTTTCTGAAAAGGATGTAAAGTTTAAAAAAGACCTTGAGTGTTTGTGGGACAAATTTATAAAGTAAAGTGATGAAGTTTTTGACTATTAAGGCGATTAGAGGTTACCAAAAATTTATTAGTCCTGTTGTTGGTCCTAGTTGCAGGTTTCATCCAACTTGCTCTGAATATGCGCTCCAGGCGGTAGAAAGATTTGGGTTTATAAAGGGCAGTTTTTTAGCCCTCAAGAGGATATTAAAATGCAACCCGTGGGGTGGTAGTGGATTCGACCCCTTGCCAGGAGAAAATACTAATGGACCTAGTTAAAACATCTTTGATAATAGGCATAGGGGTCACTCTTTATTATTTGCTCCTCCAGTGGCCAGTTGAAGAGGTTGTTGACATTAAGGTAAGTGATGAGACCTTTTCAGATAATCCTATTAATGATAGTAAGCCCTCACTTACAGAAACACTTGCGCCAATGGATGTTGAGGCTGCCGACGATCCTTTTATTGGAAATGTGGGCAAAACCTTTCTTATAGATAATAAAGACTTGTTGTTGGTTGTTGATGCTAAATCTGGGCGAATAATAGACTCAAAAATGAAAACCATCAAAGAAACTATGGGCTCTGATAGGCCCTTAGAATTGTTTGGAAAGGTGGGCGGTAATATGTACTTCGGCAACAGTGGTTTTTACACAAGAAGTCAGGGTTATTTAGAGCCCAATTTCTCGAAAGTTATAGAGAGAGGCGGTTCCAACAATTCTAAAATTTTTGTTTTGTCGGGTGAGTCAAACGGGTTAACGCATGAAAAGACAATTACTTTTCAAGATAAAGGGTATTCGGTGGTGGTTGAAGATAAATTAACCTCTAAGCTCTTGTCTGAGGTAAGCGTAACCCCGTATGTGGTTATAGAGAGAAATGGGGCCCCCTCTAGAGAGGAGGGGATGGCAATGACCTACTTGGGCCCTGTTTTCTCTACCACGCAAGACGTTTATGAAAAATATGACTTTGACGACCTTTATGATGAAGCCTACAGAAATAAATCCAAAGGGGGTTGGGTTGCCTTAATCCAGCACTATTTCTTGTCAGCATGGGTTCCAGAGCAAAGTGGAACCTATTTATACCAAGGGCAGTGGGGCGAGGGCTCTAAAAGGTACTCTTTAGGGTATACCTCTCCTGATGTTCTTCTTGGTCCTGGTGACAACACAAAAACAGCAAATACTCTTTATGTGGGCCCCAAACTACCCGGACAACTATCTAAAATACAAGAAAACCTAGATTTAACAGTTGATTACGGCTTTTTGTGGTGGTTGGGCAAGCCTATGTATTGGGTTTTAGAGCAAGGCAATAAGATTTTTAACAACTGGGGGCTTGCTATTATATTTTTAACTGTGGTTATAAAGCTTGTTACCTGGCCTTTGTCTGCAAAAGCATATCAGTCTATGGGGAAAATGAGAGAGCTTCAGCCGCAGATGCAGGCCTTACAAGAAAGATATGGTAGTGATAAACAAAAAATGAGCCAAGAGCTTATGGAGTTTTATAAGAAGGAGGGGGTTAATCCTCTTGGCGGCTGCCTGCCCATGCTTGCTCAAATGCCTTTCTTTTTAGCTTTTTATTGGGTTTTGTTGGAAACAGTGGAGCTTAGGCATTCTCCTTTTTTCTTTTGGATACAAGACCTCTCTGCTATGGATCCCTATTACGTGCTGCCCCTCTTAAACGGAGCGGGTATGTATTTATCTCAAAAAATGACACCTACCCCGCCTAATGCTGATCCCATGCAGGCACAAATGATGAAATTTTTTCCTCTTATTTTTGCTGTTATTTTTGCCTGGTTTCCCTCTGGTCTTGTATTGTATTGGTTGATGAATATGACTATACAAATATTTCAGCAGTGGTGGTATTCAAGGGGCGCTTCTTCTAAAAGTTAATTTTGACCGTAGAAACTACAATCATCGCTCCTGCAACAGCCCCTGGGAGGGGGGGTATCTCTGTTATTAGAATTTCTGGGCCCAGCTCAAGGGTGGTGGTGGAAAAGATGTGTGGCCCTTTGGGGACTCCTTGGCAATTTAGGCGCTGTGATATAAGAAATAAAAATAAAAGAATTATTGATTCTGGGTTGGTGGTTTTTTTTGAAGCCCCACATTCTTACACGGGAGAAGATGTTGTCGAGCTTCACTGCCACGGCAACCCCAACCTCGTCGATTTAGTTTTGGTCGAAGGCCTTTCATTGGGGCTTAAGTTGGCTGAGCCGGGGGAGTTCACAAAAAGAGCATTCTTAAACAACAAGATAGATTTAGCACAGGCAGAGTCTGTGGCGGACCTTATTGCGGCCCAAACAGAAGAGGCTATTCTCGCTGCGAACAACTCTTTGTCAGGGCGTTTTTCTGAGGGCATTAATAAAAGTATAGCTTCTTTGGTTTCTTGTCGGGTTTCTGTTGAAGCTTCGTTAGACTTCCCAGAAGAGGTGCCCGAAGGGGGGGTGGCTGAAGGCCTTTTGTTGGAGGTGGAAGCCCAAATTTCCTACCTAGGGTCTGTGTTGGAGGCAGCAAAACAGGGGTTAAAAATTAGAGAAGGATTTGGGGTTGCTGTTGTGGGGGCGCCCAACGCCGGCAAGTCTACTTTGGTGAACAGGCTTGCGCAGGACGACCTTGTTATAACCTCAGACGTTCCTGGAACAACTCGTGACTCTATAAGAGCAAACATAAATTTAAGTGGTGTTGTTGTTGAGTTTGTCGACACGGCCGGCATGAGAAAAAATCCCGTCAGCCAAATTGAAAGGGAGGGTATAAAGAGGACTCAAAAGGCCATTGAGGGAGCCACTCTTGTTCTTCATGTTGTTGACGCAAACAAAAGAGGGGGTGTAGATTCTATTAATAAAAACTCTATAAAGGTTTTAAATAAATGTGATCTTCTTGATTCAATTCCTTTATGCGAAGACGGAGAAGTGTGCGTTTCTGCGGCCACCGGTTTTGGTTTTGATAATTTAATTGAGTTGGTTTTAATTAGGCTTGGTTTAAGCTCTTCTGCTGAAACCTCTCTCCTTTCTAGGCGTAGACATGTTGACAGTCTTGAGTCTGCTTTGTTTTTTTTAAATGAGTCGGCCTCTTCCTTAAAAAAAGAAGAGGGCATGGAGTTGGTGGCGGAAAATCTTCTGGCCGCCCAAAAAGAGTTGGGTGAGATTACAAACCCCGTCTCTTCTGATGATTTGTTAGGAGAAATTTTTTCTGAGTTTTGTTTAGGGAAATAATTGTTTATAAGATGTAAAAATTTTTGTAGGGATTGTTAAGAAAAAAATAAACCCACATTTCATACAACAACCACAACACCTTAGCCATAAAAAAGCACGTGACTTATTCGGCCCCGGAGGCCCTAGTGAGACAGGGTGGTTTGGGTTTTTCCACAGAGTTTGTTTGGGCCTATAATAACAAATTAAAATAATCACTATTTATTAATAAAATTTAACTTTAGTTTTTAGCATTGTGGATAAATACGAAATAATAGTTATAGGTGGAGGCCATGCCGGGGTAGAGGCTGCCGCTGCTGCTTCTAGAATGGGCGTCAACACCCTTCTAGTGACACACAAAAAAAACACTATAGGCGAGATGTCTTGCAACCCTGCAATAGGCGGCATAGGCAAGAGTCACCTAGCCAAAGAAGTGGACGCCATGGGGGGGCTTATGGCAAGGGCGGCAGACCTGGCCGGAATCCACTACAGAGTTCTTAACTCTACAAAAGGACAGGCCGTCAGGGCAACAAGAGTCCAGACGGACAGAGACCTGTACCGTAAAGCAATTCAACTATTTCTGGAACAGCAAGACAACCTGACAATTTTAGAGGCCTCCGCGGAAGACTTATGTCTAAAGGCAGGCAAAGTTACTGGCATCTTCACTTCTGAAGGCCAAACCATCCAATGTAATAAAATAATACTAACCACAGGAACGTTTTTGGGAGGGGTAATGCACGTAGGGGCAGACAAAAAACCAGGCGGAAGGGTAGGAGACCCGCCCAGCATAAAGTTGGCAAAAAAACTCAGAGAACTTCCTTTAAAAGTAGGAAGACTAAAAACAGGCACCCCGCCCAGACTAGATAAAAACTCCATAGACTGGTCAAAACTCTCACCCCAACCCGGAGACAAGCCAACCCCCCTTCTGTCTTATACCGCCCTGCCTGAAGATAGGCCGAGCCAGGTAGATTGTTACATGACAAGGACCAACCCCGAAACACACAAGATAATTAAAGAACACCTTAACGAATCCCCCATGTACTCTGGAGCCATAGAGGGGGTGGGGCCAAGGTACTGCCCCTCAATAGAGGACAAGGTAGTAAGATTTTCTGATAGAGAGTCTCACCAAATCTTTGCAGAACCAGAAGGCCTTAATTCAGACCTTATATACCCCAACGGAATATCAACAAGCCTGCCCCTCAAAGCACAAGAAAGACTGGTTAGATCAATCTCAGGGTTTGAGGGGGCGAAAATAGTAAGGCCAGGATATGCAATCGAATACGACTATTTTAATCCCACAGGACTAAATCACACCCTAGAGACATGTTGCGTTCAAGGTTTGTATTTCGCAGGACAAATAAACGGCACAACCGGTTACGAAGAAGCGGCAGCCCAGGGGATTCTGGCAGGAATAAACGCAGCGCTTTCTGTTTCAGGAAAAGAACCCCTTTCTTTGGGTAGACACGAAGCCTATACCGGGGTGTTGGTAGACGACCTTGTAAGTCTTGGAACTAAAGAGCCATATAGAATGTTTACAAGCAGAGCCGAGTACAGGCTTATATTAAGAGAAGACAACGCCGACATGAGGCTCACAAAAAGGTGCAGAGAAATGGGTTTGGTAGCAGACGACCTTTGGGGTTTATTTTTAACCAAACAAGCAACGGCCACAAAAGAACTAGAAAGGCTGAGAACAGAAAAAATCCTACCTAACACCAAAGAAGCACTAAGCCTAGAAAAAGAAACTGGCGAAAAGGTGCGCTCCACCAAAACACTAAAAGAAATACTAAAACGACCAAAAGTTTTGTATAAACACCTACCAGGAAAACCCAAAAAAATTCTTAGAAATGTTGTTGATGAGATTGAGGCAACTGTAAAGTATGCGGGGTACATAGAAAGGCAAAAAACAGACATTAGAAAACTACAAAAAAACGAAAACACAACCATACCCGACTCCCTTAACTACAAAAATGTGACCGGACTTTCAAACGAAGTTAAACAAAAGCTTTCAGAGGCGAAACCACAAAGCGTAGCAAGGGCATCCAGAATCCCGGGCGTTACACCGGCGGCCATTTCTCTTTTAATGGTCCACATCAAAAAAGAAAAGAAAAGGTTGGTGGGTTGAAAAAACTCAATAAACTTGAACAGTACATGTCGTTGGTTCTGGAGTGGAACAAAACCCACAATTTAATTTCAAAAAACCAAGAACCAAAACTGGACGAACACGTGCAAGACTCGCTTTCTATAATCCCTCATCTAGGCCGGGTTGTGGTGGACCTAGGAAGCGGAGGGGGGTTGCCAGGGATCCCCATTGCCATAAAAGAACCAAAAAAGAGAATAATTTTAGTAGAAAGCAACCAAAAGAAAGCCGCCTTCTTGCTTAACACCACAAACAAATTAAACCTAAC
>Ga0208765_1000223_pt1 | contig 36997 bp, 19 predicted proteins | sample ETNtaG_2_FD_185783 | JGI IMG/M metagenome (GOLD analysis project Ga0208765, IMG submission 185783) | Marine microbial and viral communities from oxygen minimum zone, Eastern Pacific Ocean - ETNP201406SV203 (SPAdes) (version 2) | ecosystem: Environmental > Aquatic > Marine > Oceanic ...
CCTATCTCGATGTCGACGCCTCTACCCTCAAAGTGGCTCGAGAAAGCGATTACACTTCGACCAACGGACATTATTGGATGGTTCGAACACTGGTCAATGATGTGACAATCACCTCCGCACCGGAGATTGCAATCTACAGCAATGGTTCGATTGCCATTGCCTATCGGGATGCAGATACCGGTGGCTTGGATTTGATGCGATACACCGGTTCATGGTGGCGCCACACCGACATGGTTGAATCCGGAGCAGCTGAAGACATCGTTCTCAATATCGATGTCAATGATATGCTGCACCTTTCCTATGTCGATACCATCAACGAACGAGTGGCCGTGATTTCACTCGTTGGCGATGAAAGAACATTTTCTGTGGTCGATGAAGGCGAAGGCATCGGTCAACCCCTCGGACATCATCTCGATGCCACCACTCGTGCCCAACTTGTCTACGGAATCGAGAATGGCACAGGTCTGCGGATTGTTCGTGATTTGACCGGTCGTGATGATGGTCGAATTGCCCCTGACCCACTCTTGGTGTTGCAAACCAGTGAATCCACGGATTTCGGTACCGATGCCAATGCCAATGGCGATTTCAATGCTGATGGATATAGCGATCTCATCTATGGTGAACCTGGGTTAAACAACGATTCAGGGGCTGTTCACATTCACTACGGTTCTGTCGATGTATATGCGACAACACCTGACCTCACTCTCCACGGGCTTCACGAAGGTGCACGCTTTGGTGCATCTCTAGCGATGGTTGGTGATGCAGATGGCAATGGCTACGACGACATCCTCATCGGTGCCCCCAATCAGAATAATGACACAGGGAACACAACCGGTGCAGTGCTATTGTACTCTGGTTTTGCGACAGGGTTGAACCCCCTTCCCGTATGGATGACTTCAGGTGAAACAATCGACGGTCTATTCGGTGCAAATGTCGAAGCGGCAGGGGATGTCAACGGAGACGGATATGCAGATCTAATGGTCAGCGAAATGGGTTGGGTTGGCTCAGACCTAGGCCTTGGTCGCGTACATGTCTATCTCGGGAATGCAACTTTAGAATCCGAATCCACCATTATCGTTGGCCATGAGGATGACCTCATACTTGGCTATGCCACACTTGCTGTCGGCGATGGTAACGGAGATGGTTTCGATGACATTATCATTGGTAGTTCAATGGATGAAATAGCAGTCTCGGGGCGTGGTCGGGCCCAAGTTCACTATGGTCATGCAGATGGTATTTCTTCAACAGACAACCACACTTGGTCCGTAAACACTCAGTGGACTCTACTAGGCAATTCATTGAGTGCACTTGGAGATGTGAACGGCGATGGCTACGATGATTTCACCGTCAGTGAAATTTCCGCAAACAAACTTTGGGTTTTCCATGGGAGTGCAAGTGGTTACGCTTCCAATCCAACAACAAAGATGACCATCAGCAATGGTTGGGGTTGGAACATTCAGTCTGCCGGCGACATCAACGATGATGGGATCGGCGATTATCTCATTGGCAATGTCCAAGGTGAATTGGAATTGGTTCCCGGCACCAACGACAGTAATTTGGTCGATTCTACGAGCGATTTCTATACCCGTAATGAGGGCGCAAATTCGCGGCTTGGACGGATTCTTTCAGCCGGTGGAGATGCTGATCGAGATGGAACCCACGAATTCCTCTATGCCAGTACCACCCGAATGAATGACGGAACCACCACCGGTGGCTCAATCGTCATCATGGAGACTCGTGATTGGGAACTCTCTGACCTTCCGTTCGACTTCACTGTGAACGACCTTGACCTCGCCGTAGATGCACAAGGGCGCACTCAATTGCTTCTGGACACCGATGAAGGCTACTATCACTATGAGCGCGCGAACGAACTTCTCACTTCAATCGCCCCTTGGGGAATGAACGATTTCGGCAGCCTACCAAGTGCTGCAATGGTCGTGAGTCCTGCCGGTCAGCCGACAATCGTCTCCACACATGGAGATGGAATTGATTTCAATCAGGCGGCTGGAACGATTTTCGTCTCAGAAGAGGTACTGAACGGAGGCACTGCTTCGCAGGGTAGTATCGCTGCACCGACTTCCGGCCACTCGATGGCTGCCTTCCTGTTCGAATTCAATTCAGGTACAGATTCCATTGTCTACGCCAATCAAACGAGTAGTGCAATCGACACCGAGATTATCGAGAGTGGTGTAACCATCGAGCAGGACATCGTACTCCTTATCGATTCAAGCAAAACCCCTCATATTGTGTGGAGAAATGCTGACACGAACGAAATACAACTCGCGGTACAGAACGGTTCGACATGGGATGAAATCGTCCTCGCCACCGATGCGAATGGCAGCCAATTTGGTGCTGTCATGGCCGACAACGGCAGCATCGGCTTGATGTACCGTCATGACACATCTGGTTTAATCACCGAATGGACTGAAGGAGACGAACTTAGTTGGCCCATGACAGATCGCACAGTTCTTTCAAGCAATGAGACACTTGTCGACGGTGAGGCAAGCGTTCAACTCGCCGGTTCCGCGCTTGAAGTTGTCTGGGAAGACAACAATTCACAGTGGCGTCATCAGTTCAGTGAGTCTGGAATCGTGACCGAACAGAGTATGCCATCCTTGGGGTGGACATCGTCAATGGGTTCACCAGTATTCACTTCGGATGGAGTCCTCATCCCTGGTACTCTCGTGAATACCTCTGGTTCACATGTGCTCATTGATTCTACAGGTCCCCATACAGTGGACCTCAATTGCCGTTATACCAACGATATTGAATTGCTAACAGATTCTTCTGGAGAAGATTGGGTCATCTGCCCCAATCCGACGGGCACGGTCACCATCAACACACTTGAGGGCAACCAACCCATTGAATTCGGCACCATACCTTGGCAGACCGATTCTGCACCCGCTGCGACCCTTGATGCGAACGGCACTTGGCATATCTTGTTCGCGACCACCTACAGCACCGTCTCCCTTCTTCATGGATTGGCAGACACTGATCGTGATTTCATCCCGGACATGATGGATGATTTACCCGAATTCGGTGGTCAGTGGACCGATTCAGATGGTGATGGTTATGGTGAGAATCCAGACGCCCCTAGTGTCGACAAGTGTCCAACAATCGTCGGTTACAGCACCTACGGCCACCATGGTTGTGGTGATGTGGATGCTGATGGATTTGCCAATGCGATTGATGATTGTGCGAACAGCGGTAAATCATGGAGAGATACACTTGGATGCCCAGATATGGATGGTGATGGTTGGTCCGATCCTTCGGGTGCAGCTGGATGGGATGGTGATCGCCACCCCACGAACTGGATGCAAGCCATCGATACGGATGGTGATGGACGCTATGACAACCACGGGCCAGATTGCTGTGGACAGAATGCAGAATCCGATGAATTCCCTCTAGATCCACAACAGTGGATTGACGCAGATGGTGATGGCTGGGGTGACAACTCAAGCGCACCGACGGGTGACAAGTGCCCCGGCTTTGACGGCGCCTCCATGTACGACCGAGGTGGTTGCCTTGACAGCGATGGCGACGGTTGGTCTGACCCAGAACCACCAACTTCCTCTAAACCATACGGTTGGACTTACAACGCAACACGTTGTTACAATTCTTGGGTAGATGATGAAGGCAATACACGTGCTGCAGGTCAACATTGTGCCGATTTGTTCCCTTGGGCGCCCGATGACACTTCATCAGAGAATCTCTGTGGTACCTTATGCCACCACCAATGGGGCGATCGCGATGCAGATGGTTATGGTGACAACGATTCGCAAGATGCTTGGAATCGGGATGCATTCCCTCTCGATGGTACTCAACATGCCGATACTGATGAAGATGGATATGGTGACAACCCAGATGGCAACAATGCCGACGATTGTCCCATGATTTGGGGCAATTCTACCTTCGACAAGAACGGCTGTACTGACACAGATGGCGATGGCCATTCCAACCTCTACACATACGACCTCAATTCTGAGAGTGGCCTCCGCGAGAATGAACTTGGAGATGCCCTTCCAGATGACCCCAACCAGTGGCGTGATCGCGACGGAGATGGCTTTGGTGAGAACCCCGTAGGAGACTGGGATCGATGCATGGACATCCCTGGCGCATTACTTGGTGTCCCAGGCCCCGGTTGCCCGATGCCTGTGGGTGATGAGGACGGAGATAACATCCCTGACGAAGAGGATGATTGTCCCGATACCCCCGAGGGAGAGACTGCCAACAGTGAAGGTTGTTCCCCATCTCAAATTGATACCGATGGTGATACCGTATTCGACGATGTGGACATCTGTCCAAACACACCTACCAATGAAATCGCAAACAGCGTAGGTTGTTCCTCTTCACAAACAGACATCGATACCGACGGCGATGGTGTCAACGACGTTGACGAGAATGCGGATCAACTCGACATGTGCCCAAACACTGTTGAGGCCGATTACGAGAATGTCGATGAAAGTGGATGTGCCCCATCTCAACTCGACACTGATGGTGACGGTGTTACTGATGATTTGGATATCTGTCCTGATACGACTTCGGGTGCAACAGTGACAGCAGAAGGCTGCATTGTTGCCGGAGCAGATACAGATGGAGATGGCGTTGATGATGTCGACGATTCTTTCCCGGCAGATGCAACGCAGTGGGACGATAACGATGGAGACGGATTCGGCGATAATTGGGATGATCAAGCCCTCGATGAACTTCGCGAAGGTACAGTTGGCCAATGGGTTGCAAATGCGACCACGCCTGATGATTGCCCGCTAGAATCCGGTCAGTCCGTTGGTGTGACTTCTGGATGCCTAGACACAGATGGTGACGGATGGGCTGACACCTTCCCCGATATTTGGGCTGATGAAAATGAGCGGGGAAACAACCTCGATGAATGGCCAAATGATTCCACACAATGGATGGATACGGATGGCGATGGATTTGGTGACAATGAATCTGGAACCAATGGTGATTACTGCATCGGTCAACCCGGTGTTGCTGACCATGACGACACAGGTCCTCATGAGAATGGCTGTCCTCCACTAGATGCTGACAATGATGGTGTCTACAATTCCGTTGACCAATGTCAAGGCACTGTGACCAATTCTACTGTTGACTCGACTGGTTGTGCTGACTACCAGCGTGATTCCGATGGCGACTATGTCAAGGATGACAAGGATCTCTGCCCGAACACTCCCGCCGAAGACAACAATATCGTGAATGCTGACGGTTGTACTGAAACCCAACTGCTGGGTGACCAAAGCACTCCCTTGATGGATGGCCCGATGAAGTATGTCGCAATCGTGGCCGGCGTATTCGTAGTAATTGCCATCCTCATGCTTGTCATTCGGAGAATCCGGGGTGGTCAAATCGATTGGGGTGACGATGATGATGACGAAGATCCCTATGATGATGATGACGAAGACGATGATTGGAATCCATTCGGCTCTAGTTCGAGTGCGGCTCCAATGCAATCATTCGGCGATTCTCAGCCATCTCGCAGCCCTCCCTCCAGAGATTCATCACCTCCAAGTCGTGCTCCATCTAGAGGCGGCCAAGGCCCCCCTGCCAGTAGTCGAGGGCCACCAAGTGGACCTTCAGCAGGTCCAGGTGCATCAGGACCACCGGGGGCATCTCGGCCAAGCGGTCCTTCTCGTTCACCCGGCGGATCCAAACCTGCGATGCGCCCAGGCCGTGGTCCAAGCACTGGTCCCACACAAGAGACAAGCCCTGCATCGACTGGCCCTACTCGCAAAACTCGACGCACGGCAGCAGTCACACCCACTACAGAAGATCGCCCCGTTCGCAAAACACGCAAGACCTCACGCAGTCCAGCGACAGAATCAGGCCCAACAACTCGCAAGACCCGTCGAACAGCTGCACCAGCAAAGAAAGCACGCCGCCGCAAGGCAAGTGCATCGTTTGATGACCTCTTTGGCCCAGATGAAAAAGCAGATTTTGATGTCGCAGTCGTCTCTGCTAAGGAGCGCTTAATCGTGGGTGATTCAGAGCAGAGTGTCCTCGCTAGATTGCAATCTGAAGGATGGAATGTGAAGCAATCGAAACACATCTTGGGACAAGCCCGGCCCTGACGCGTGCACGTGTGAGCGCCGTCTACGACGGCGTCAACCTATTGAGTGGCCTTCGTTACGCTCGGTGTAGGCGGCACTAGATGGCGGATGAAAACGAACTTGAAGGAGCCGTCCTTCCTGATGGAATCGAGGTCGATGAGACTGCGGCTTATTTCGGAATCACTGATTCTAGTGATCTCATCAACCGTCTTGCAGAAACAGATCGATTGAATGGTTTGGGTGAATTCCTCTCCATCACAGGTGATTTGCTTCTCAAGCAAGCAACCTTTGATTTTGAGACGGCCGCAACTCGTTTGGAGGTTGAAGGAGGAGAAATTTACTGGTTGCTCTCTGAACCATTCGGTTTGCTTTCATGGACGGACCCCATCCGAGTTTTCCTCGGCCAGGATGATTCAATGGGCAATCCCGGTGGCCCTGACCCCGGCTTGGCCTCCACCGAGAAAGATGCCCTTGAAGCATTCAATGACCCCTTCCGGTTGCTGAAGATGCTTGCGATTGGGCACATGTGTGGTGGTCTTCAAGAATTGGACCAGTATCTTGCAAATTTCGAATCATGGTTGCAGGATGTTGCCGGTAACAAGGTTCGTTTCCTCGTATTGCATCAGCAAATCAACAGTGTGCTACGTGAAACTCAAGGTGACGGAGACGCCTCTAGTCTGTCTTCATTGACAGGCGGCCCAGTCACCACAGCATCCGTTCAAGCTCCTGAAGGCGTGGCAGCAGTTGAAGCGAAACCTGAACCAGAGCCTGTGGTTGCCCCCGAACCCGAACCCGAACCTGTGGTCGTCCCTGAACCTGTACCTGAACCAGAGCCAGAGCCAGAGCCCATGGTAGTCCCAACTCCTGTGATTGAACCCGAACCAGAGCCCATGCCAGTAGCAGCCCCTGTTATCGAGCCTGAACCCGAGCCCGAACCCATACCCGAACTGGAGCCAGTGCCCGAAGTGAGTATTGCTTCTGCTTTCGGTACACCGCTCAGCACCCAAGAAGTTCGCGAAGCCTTTGATGACATGGACACCAACAAAGATGGTGTTATTTCAGAAGAAGAATTCCGCACCGCTCCAGAAATCTCAAAACTCCCTGATGAGGTTCAACAAGAGATGTTTGAGAGAATCGATATCAACAAAGATCAAGTCATACAATACGAGGAATTTACAGCGGCTGCTGAAGAGAAAACGAATGCCCCATTCCTTGCGCCCAAGCGTGCACCCGTCGCTCAACCGGTTCGAACCCCTATCCAAGTCACCCCTCAACCCGTTCAAGCCACCCCTCAACCAGTTCTTGCCACGCCACAAACAATGAGGGCACCTGCGACCAGCGATGGACGAAAGCGAACGGGTGTACAGGGTGTTCATCACGTTCTACAAACTGGAATTTATTGTGGTGGTTGCAACATTGGCGTAGAGCACCATTGGCGGAACTGCCCCATCTGTGGTTCTCGTCTTTAGATGCGAATGTCGCCATCGTCCAACAGATCGACATCGCCAATCGTAACGGTGGGCTTTTTGAGAACGCCCGTGACATGGATTCCACAAGAAGCGTGACCGCCGAGACTGGTATTGTCTCCAAACGCGAAATAGCAGGTTCCTTGCACCTTCTCGTCCTCAAGCACGTTGCCAACTAAACGTGCTCGTGGATTCATCCCGAATCCAAATTCTGCAACCGTCCACACATAGGACTGTTGTTGCGGTTTGAGCTTCCGACTGGCTTCGACAAACATCGCCTTGACATCATCGCTACCTTCTCCAGTAATTTTGGTAACCATGCCCGCTTCAACCTTGATTGTGAGTGGTTCTTTGACAACGGCTGCATCCCAAGTGCCATCGATGACGATGGTGCCTTCCATTGTCCCTTCCTTTGGCATAGCGAGGATCTTCCCAGCAGGTAGATTGGTCACTTGTCCTGGACGATTGCAAATGCCATTGTCACCGAGTTCCCATCGACCTCCAATTTCAAATGTGATATTTGTTCCAGTATCTGTTTTGACATTGACCTTACGTTGTCGTTTGAGAGATTTTCCTAGTTGAGCGATTGCAGATTGCATGGCATTGAAGTCAGTGGTCATCCCACCCTCGATGAACATCTGCATGGTAATGCCGGGCATCGTTGCAATCCGTGTTCCTTCACGGCACGCTTGCATGCGCGCCCGCGTATGAGTGAGGGAATAACGAGTAGGAGCGAGAACAACATCCTGCTTTCGCATCAGTTCAGCCACTGGTGCAGGGGGCTCATCCCCATGGCGATGTGTTGTAGGCATCATGACCAACAGGACACGATCTGAAATCCTAGCGGCCGCCTCATAGAGTGCTTGACCGATTGTAGAGGTATGAGGGTCGGTCACAACCAGAATATTCTCTTTTCTCTGAATCTGCATACATTCCTTGCAAACAGTATTTGCGGCACGAATCAATGCTTCCTCTGAAGCCGCATCGAGTTCATCCTCGGCCTCTTCGATGTAGAGGTCATCTGCATCGTCTTTCTTTTTCTTCGCCATCCCTATTCTCCATCCGCGCTGTAGCGCGGACTACAGCCATCTCCCATGAATCCTATGCCGGTATGTGTTCACGCACTATCAACCGAGTCCACTATTAGGGACGAAGTATTGGCCAGTCACATGAAAACTGATGCTAGAGTACCGACTCTACTTGTTGCATTGTTATTGCTTCCCGGCTGTTTGAGTGGCATCGTCGACGAAATTGAAGAAGTCGTCATTTGGGAAATGTCTCCTGATGGTGAATGGCCGCAACTCAGTCTAGGTGAGCGAACCCGAACCACTCCAACTCTCGATACCTACAGTGATTGCGAAGTTCTTCTTGATGATCTCAAAGATGCCTTGTGGGAACAAACTCTTGTTGAAATCGACCAAAATGCCTACTGGAATTGGGCCAGCCCTGATTTTTGGAGAATGGGCGGAGGAATGGTCGATGATATGACCATGGAAATGGATGGTGGCATGCCTGAAGCCGCAGCTGATGGAGGAACAAATTCAGGTGGAACTGCTCCTTCCAGTAGTGGTGGTGAAGACCGCACTGGCACCTATTCGGAAACCAACAATCAGGAATCCGGTGTTGACGAAGCAGATTTCCTCAAGTTCGATGGTCATCATTTCTACATGATTAACAACGATCATCTGGTCATCATTGGTGTTCCTGAGCACGGCAATCTCACACTCGTGGCCGACATGGAATTGGAAGGCCAACCCTTGCAGATGATGAAAGAGGGTGACAATCTTGTCGTCATCTCATCCATCAACAGTTGGAGCATCCCAGACAATGATCCTCTACGCTCCATCATGCAGACATCCGATGGCAATTGGCGTTCCTCAAATCTAGTCAAGTATACTGTGATTGACATTACCAATCGAAGCGACCCCAACGTGGGGCGCGAGATTTTCATTGAGGGCAGCCATGAAACAGCAAGAATGGTCAATGGTACAGTTCGAAGTGTGTCGCACATGTGGTCATACATTCCAGGAATTGAAACTTATCCATCTCTACCCGATGATTACTGGAGCACTGAAGATTGGGAGTCTAGAATGGATTTGTGGAATGCATCAGTTGAGGATTTGGTTGAAGAGAATCTCGCTGTGCTCAATACATTGACATTGGCTGACTTTGCACCTCAAATGCACCAGCGCAACGCTGATGGCACCATCTCGTCGTATACATCGGAAAGTGGCGACTGCAGCGAGTTCAGTGGTTCAGCCGATGGTGTGGGTCGGGGCTTCACCTCAATCATGACAATCGATTTGCTCAGTGAGGAGTTCAGTGGTGAAGTGGACCACATTGCATCCTCATGGGTCGAGGTCTATGCGAGTGGCGACATGATGGTGCTCGCAGAGCCCGCCAATGACTGGTGGTGGTTCTGGCGCAACAACGACTACGAGGATGCGACAAACATCCACGCCTTCGACATTAGTGTTGAGGGTGAGACTTCCTACATCGGCAGTGGCCGAGTGACAGGTTCGGTGCAAGATCAGTTTTCCTTGTCCGAGTACAATGGTGACATCCGCGTGGCCAGCACGACCGATTCATGGGGTCGCTGGTGGTTGACCGAGGGTGGTGAATGGGAAGTCATCGAACCGCAAAACCATATCACGATACTCGAAAGTGACAGTGCGGGAAACCTTGACGAAGTCAGCCATTTGGGCGGCATTGCCGAAGGCGAGCGCATCTGGAGCGCCCGATTTGTTGGTGACATGGCCTATCTAGTCACCTTCCGAAACATGGACCCACTGTGGACCATTGACCTCTCGGACCCAGAGAATCCGACCATTTTGGGCGAACTCGAGGTGCCCGGCGTCTCTACCTACATCCACCCACTGTCCAATGGCGATTTGCTGACCATTGGTATGCCCGGTGGCGAAGATGGATTGGGATTGGATTGGAGCATGACACAACTCAGTTTGTTCAACCTCAGTGATCTAACCAATCCAACACTCGCAGATACACAGCAACTCACACCCGCATACTTGGATGATGATTGCACCAGCATCCGTTACTGTGGCTGGTCATGGTCGTATTCAGAGGCAACCTATGAGCACAAGGCATTCACCTACTGGGAAGCTGCTGGATTGCTTGCAGTCCCTCTTTCAACACACAGATATGTGTATGATTACATTGAGATTGATGGTCGCACTTATTCCTATTCAGGATACGAATATGTCAGCAAACTGATGCTTATCGATGTCGATATAGAGAATCGCACACTATCTCTACATGGTGAGATTGACCACTCCTCTTTCTACAATGATGGCAACGGTGTCAGCGGCTGGTGGGGTGGCGATTCAAACGTTCGGCGCTCCGTCTTCATGGGCGACTACGTCTACGCATTCTCCAGTGCTGGTGTGAGTGCAACATCGTATGCCGACATGAACACGACAGCCATGCTTGAATTACCGGGCTATGAGGCTTCAGAACCATACTACTACGATGATGTTGTCATGTCCGAAGAAGTAGGTGAGGGGGGGTCTGATGGCGCTAACTCGTCGGATTCGGAAGACTCACCTCCTAAGGAAGAAGGCTGATCAGGAGAATCTCAGGGCACGACCCGCGCAACCGGGTGCGCCAATCGCTTCGCCGCGGAACGAGCCGCCCACAGTTCGCTTGTGCACAGGAATTCCATCGACGATGGTCCACATTGGTAGTCCAGTCAATTCCATTCCTGCATAAGGTGTCCATCCGACTCGAGTCCATACATCTGCATCACTGATGCTACGTCGAGTCTCTAAATCAACGAGTGTCAAATCTCCATCATAACCCTCGATGAGTGAACCCTTGTTCTCCATCCCATACACCTTAGCGGGTCCAGCACACATCCAGCGAACCACATCGGACACGCTACACTTCCCATCCATCGCGTGCGTGAGCATCATGGGCAGCGCCGTTTCAACCCCTGGCATTCCAGATGGAGCCTTTGGAAATCCGAGTGCTTTTGCGTCCAATGTGTGCGGTGCATGATCGGTAGCGATGCAGTCAATGGTCCCATCCTTCAGGCGTTTCCACAGTGTTTCCTTATCCTCCGTGTAACGAATGGGTGGATTCATCTGTAGGCGAACACCGCGCTCTTCGACATCATTCTGGTCAAAGGTGAGGTGCTGTGGGCAGACCTCGGTGGTGATGAGGTCGCCTTTGTTGGTTGCAAGCCAATCCGCTTCTGCACCACTGGTCAGGTGCAGTACGTGGAGTCGGTGATCGTGGTCCTTGGCCAAGGCAGCAGCTCGTTGGGTAGCGAGCATTGCACATTCCACATCACGCCATTCTGCGTGTGCGGCAATATCTGTGCGGCCTGAAAAATCAGGGTAACGTGCATTCAACCTGTCCTCATCTTCGGCATGGGTGGCGATGATTCCACCGGTATTGGCGAAGATGTTCTCAAGGTGCTTCTGTTGGTGAACCAACAAATCACCCGTGCTGCTGCCCATGAATATCTTGATTCCACAGACACCATCCATATTGGCGATACTCTGCAAATCAGCGACGTTGTTTGGTGTTGCTCCGATGAAGAATCCATGATGTGTCACTCCGTTCTTTGCTGCAGAGGCAATCTTTGCCTCCATGGACGCGCGCGTGGTAGCGACCGGCTTGTTATTCGGCATGTCTAGAAATGCAGTAACGCCACCTGCAGCGGCAGATCGACTGCCACTGCCTAGGTCCTCCTTTTCTGGCTGCCCAGGCTCACGGAAGTGAACCTGCGGGTCGATAGCGCCCGGAAGCAGATGTAATCCTGTTCCATCGATTGTCATCTCGGAATCAGACGGAATGAGGCCCCCACCAGCAGCGACGGTATGGATCGAACCGGAGACGACACGGAGATCCCCTTCGACGATGCCGTCAGGCAAGACCATCGTCGCGTTCTGGATGAGCAGGTCGCCGGCCATTGGACCGCTGTTCAAGCATCGACTCAATGAGTATTGCGCGTGCGCGGAGTCCTTGAAATAGGGGAGGCAACCCCGTAGAACCAGCGGGTTGGAGTAGCCAGGTTATCTCGTCGGGCTCATAACCCGGAGACCGATCGTTCAAATCGATCACCCGCTACCAACACATCTCCTCATTCACGCATGTTTCGTGAAAGTGATGAATGTAAAATGAAAGTGGATAAAGAGGATACTGCGAGACATTTGAAACACAAGTCTTACAACAAAATAATCAACCAGTCCTTCGTTGGTTCATATACTACAGCACTCTAGCACGGTCTACAACACAAGGTGAGAATATGACAGACAAGAAGAAGACAACAAAGACCGAGACCATAACAGAAGATGATGAGGAGGTCGTAATCATCGATGCAGAAGAGCCCGAACTGACAGTGGAAGATCTTCCAGGCGTTGGACCCGCGACCGCTGAGAAACTACGCGAAGCAGGATACAATGAACTCCTAGCAATCGCCGTGATGACCCCAAAATCTCTAGCAGATGGCGCTGAACTAGGTGAAGCAGTATCTGCGAAAATCATTGCATCTGCGAAGAAGTTGGCCAATATTGGTGGTTTCGTTTCTGGAAATTCACTATTAGAAAGGCGCCGACAGGTGCTCAAACTCAGCAGTGGTTCAGCAGCCATCGATGAATTATTAGGCGGCGGTTTTGAAACACAATCAATTTGCGAAGTGTATGGTGAATTCGGTAGTGGGAAAACTCAGGTTGGACACCAACTCGCAGTCAATTGCCTATTGCCCAAGGAGCAAGGTGGACTCGGTGGTGAAGTATTCTATATTGACACAGAAGATACCTTCCGACCCGAGAGGATCGCACAAATGGCACGAGGAGTTGGCATGGATCCTGATGTAGCTCTCGAGCGCATACATGTTGCACGTGCGTACAATTCCGCGCACCAGATGTTACTTGTTGATGAAATCCAAAGAGCCTCAAAGAGTATCGATGTGAAATTGATTATTGTTGATTCACTGATAGCACATTTCCGTGCTGAGTTCCTTGGCCGAGGTATGTTGGCCGATCGTCAGCAGAAACTCAATCGACACCTGAAGGAACTCAAGAAACTTGCAGATGTCAATAACGCGATGGTTCTTGTAACCAACCAGGTCATGTCGAAACCTGATGCCATGTGGGGCGATCCGACCAAGCCAGTGGGTGGACACGTTGTTGGACATGCTTCAACTTTCCGAATATATCTCAGAAAATCGAAAGCAGGTTCACGAATCGCACGCCTAATCGATTCACCTAATCTGCCGGAAGGCGAAGCGAAGTTCTTCGTCACAGCAGAAGGTCTGCGTGATTAAGCGTAGGTCTTGTGGCCTCGACGGCATCGGAATCCTATCCCATTTCCTACCGGTGTCGTCGATGCTACACTCATGCCGGGAGTTTAGACAATTTGTCTCTGACCGCATCAACGAGCTCTTCGACTGTTGAACGACCGAGATCAAAGCTCATCCCTCCAGCCTCGAATAGATTCGGAAGTGGCCGAGACCCACCTAATCTCATCGCTGTTGCATAGTTCGTAAGTGCCTTCTCAGGATTCTCTGTGTACTGTAGCCACATTTGCAACGCACCCAATTGGGCGATACCATATTCGATGTAATAGAAGGGATAGGAGAATAGATGAAGTTGTTTTTGCCATCCTACTCTTCGCCAGTCTTCAAAGCCTGACCAATCCAATATGGAACCAAACCGCTCTCCCAATTCGAGCCACTTTTCGTGCCTCTCAGTTCGTGAATGTTCGGGATTTGTGTAGATCCAGTGCTGGAAGGCATCGATTGTGGCAATCCACGCTAGAATTGATACAATCCCTTCGAGGTGTTCCCTCACAGCTCGTTGAGCATCTTCTTTGGTGTAGAATTCATCAAGGAAATCATGGGTTAGCAATTCCATTGACATTGATGCAACTTCGCAAAATTCCAATGGTGCGCTGCGATAATCCACCAATGGTAAGTCATCAGCGTAGATTGAATGGAAGGCGTGTCCAGCTTCGTGTACCATCGTCTCAAGGTCCCGTTGTAATCCAGTTGCATTCATGAAAATGAATGGTTTTCGACTGTGATCTCGTTGCAATTGGTATCCCCCTGGAGCTTTGCCTTTACGACTATCCAGATCGAGGCTCGTACCATCTCGTAAACTATCAAAGAAATCACCCAATTCTGGCGATAGTCGATGGAACATTCGACTCGTTCCTGCAACCATCTCTTCTACCTCTGTAAATGGTTTCAATGGCTCCCTGCCATGCACATCGTGCCCCAAATCCCACATTCTTAGAGTATCAAGGCCGATATTTTCTCTTCGTTCATCATCGACATCTCTCATCAGAGGGACGCAAATGGCTTCAACAGCATCGTGAAACGCTTCACAATCGGCTGGTGAATAATCAAAACGATGCTTTGCATCAAAGATGTAATCGCGATAATTTTCGTATCCTGAATTTTCTGCAACTTGTTGCCGCAGTGCAATCATTTTTTCATATAGATCATCAATTTCATCAGCATTTTGAAATCGCCTTTCTCCGACCGTTCTGTATGCACTTTCTCTAACATCTCGTTCATTGACTTGGAGGAATTTTCCCATTTGCTGCATTGTCCGTTCCTCACCATCAAATTCCACAGTCATTGCACCGCAGATTTCGTTGTAGCGTTGACCCAATTTTGTGAGTTCAGTGCCTAGAGGAATATTTTCTTCCTTGAACAATGCTAAATCCATTCTTGTGTCTCGAAGTAAAACATTGTATTCTTCTGAATCGAGTTGGCTTGCATAGGGGCTTTCGGCTAATTTTCGATTTAGTGAATCCCCCATCTTCGCCAATTCAGGTTCTACATTTTCAACAAAGTCGAGATAGGCTTGTTTGATTTCTTCATTTTCTGTATCACAGGTCATGTTGACATACAGCATTGAACCGGTTTCACCAACGTATGCATCGAATCGACCCAATTCAAGCAACCACTCTTCAAGACTTTCAGCCGAATCAATTTCTCGATTCAGGAACTCTTGATAATACGGCTCGATTTCAGACCAATTTGTTGCGTCGAGCCCCTCGAAAGAAGCCATGATTTCACCTCAGGGATTGTTTGTTCGGTTTCCTTGTGAACGAACCGATTTCGGCCCGTCAGGCAATCCATTTTCGTCCCGAGTATGCTTTTGACATCGCCATACTTCAACCTCTGCTTCGACCTTCTCAATGATGGCCTCCATCTCAGGGTGATCAGGGTTGACACGTGCAGTCCAACAGGCCAAGCAAATCCGTTCACTATTCACATCGACGAAATTCATCGGTGTGCATTGAATTCCACAGTCTTCGCATTTGCGCCAAGCATGATGCTTTGCCATGAATCGTGGCGGGACGACGAAGCCATAAGGGGTTTCGTTACTTCTTCTCTGTCACCTTTCATTCAATTGTAATCAGCGAGTGCGATATGAGCCAGGGCAGAACGATGAATAGAATCGATATCGGACTTCCGTGCCTCTTCAATTTCCAATTCAAGGCGTTGCACACTTTCTTCATGGGGGACGGGTGCATGAGGCAATAATGTGGCATTTAACACACACATCAATCGATCCGCCTCTTGATCCAGTGCTACCCGATTGAGTTCGGGCCATTTCATTTCGCCAATTGTCCCATCCGAAAATTCAGGAAGGTGAATCAACCAAGCGGTTTGATCCCCATCGGACAATCCAGCACGCTGGAAACCAATCCGAATTTGATGTGTTCCAGCGATTAATCGAATGAATTCAGCATCGAGAGCCTTTGCGCGCATTGTGGAATTGGCATGGCGTGATGCTAGGCCTAACCAAGCCGTCCACAATTGAGTTTCACTGACTGCAGCCGGCCCACCTAGCAGAAGCCACCGTTCATCACTACGCCATTCCAGAAAAGATGCCACCAATTGCTCAGCATCGGTCACAGGATTGCCAAATGTCAATCCCCAGCAAGGGTAAGGAGTGCGTGACACGGGTTGAGGGAATCGCCACTCCCTCATGAATCGGTCGGCCTTCGACTGCGCGTTTGGATGGCTCTGTCTGCAGCTTGCATGATGTTCTGTACCAATTGAGGGCTCCACCCTCTTTCATCTGCAAGTTTTTGTGCAGATTTTTTCGTAATCCCACAGATTTCGAGTGGCGTTCTGTAACCGTGATTGGCCAATGTCCTTGCTCGCACACGACCTACACCTCTGATTGAAATCATCGCGAGAAGTTCTTCTTTACAGCCATTTGAAACTCGTTTGCGCATTACATCAAGCATTTCCAACAAATCGACATTCGCTTTTTCCAACGAATTTTCCACATCATCATCGTTCGCGCAAATTTGCCGGGTTGCATTCATCAACCAATCAGCATGATCGACCCGAACTCGAAGGTCACCGGGAGCGACCCCCAATTCTTTTTCAATTTCCCGCAGGGAATTTTCTTCGATCCATTGACTCAGTGTCCAAGCACTCTTGGCAAGACTTTCTGCTTCTGGCATGTATCCCAGTGTATTGAGTTCATGACCATCGAGGAGAATTTGGTCCGACATTGCATTTACCTTCTGAGTCATCATTTGCATTTGCTTCCCGGTTGGCCAAAGTGGGGGGAAATCAGGTGTACAGGCGATTAAATGCAGCAAAGCCCATGGGGAAATTGATCGGTCTTCAATGACTCTGCACAGAATTTTTCTTGCTTGTCGAATCCCTTCTCGTAGTATGAGTCCTGACAACGGGTCTAGGTATAGTCGACTGACCCGTTCACCAAACGCCGTAGCCGTGTAAGTCATTGCAGGAGAGTCGGGAACGACTTCTTCTGGCGTGGGGCTTGAAAGTTTACCAGCCTTTTGGAATCCGATTACTGCGGGTCGCTTTGGCCTTGGTTTGGGTTCGACAAATTCCGAGATTTCAACACCTTCAACAGATTGTGAACTCTGTGCCCACATGGGCAAATCATCATTCCACTCTTCTTCTGATTCCACCGGTTCCGTTTCAGCCAAGCGTTCCAGAACGGTAACATCTTCACCAGTACGTTCGATGAATCGATGTGTTGCCAACCAAGAGATGATTTCATCAATTCGACCTTGTAACCAATCGTTTTCAACACCATGTCCAAGGAATGTTTGTTGGAAGAATCGTCCTATTGCATCTCTGTCACGTTGCCCTCCTGTGGCAATTGCTGCAAGCACATGCACTCGCATGGCGGGTTCTGCTGCCAATTTTGATTCGACCGCCTCTGGATCTTGCTCAAAGTAGAGATGAGCGATTTCATCCGCATGTTCTAGATGCCTAGAAATCAACCATGCATCACCGACGTTATCGTATCGTGGCCGTCCTGCTCTGCCCAGCATTTGGTGAACTTCCATTCGGGGCAATGGGCGACTTAGACCATCTTCCCAGCGTGTCAAATCTCGAACAACGACACGGCGTGCGGGTAAGTTGACACCTGCAGCAAGTGTTGGTGTGGCACAAATTGCAAACAATATTCGTTCTTTGAATGCGGTTTCGATGATGCGTCTTTGACTTGAGGTCAATCCAGCATGGTGGAAAGCAACGCCTCCTCGAAGTGCATCTGCCAATCGATCCCCCATCATTGTCGATTCTTCGCTACCTTCGATATCTCTAGCCACTTCGGCTAGCGCAGCCAAGCGGGCTTCAACATCAATATGCTCAGGCACATTTTCCGGAGATTTCAACCAAGATTGCATTCGTTTGAACATCCAATCGCCGAGTTTAGTTGCACTGCCCTCTGCATAGCGTCGAGTTCCTCTAAAAATCAGAATTTGTCCTGAATCCTCAATGGTTGAGAGCAGGACATTTCGCAATACATCTCCTTCGTCGGGAAGTTCAAACGGAGGAGGGAGTTCCAATCTTTCCTGTTCAGGCCCCACCTGTAATCGAGGCTCCACCAAACCATCACAGACGGTTCCATACCGAAGAGTCACAGGGCGCCAATCGGATTGGACGGTTTTTGCATCCAACCAATCTGCGATTTCTTCTGCATTTCCTACGGTTGCCGATAATGCCAGAATTTGCGCCTCGGGTCGTTCGTGTTTGACCCGTGCCAAGTTGACTTCCATCGTAGGTCCACGACTTCGATCATGGATGAGGTGTACCTCATCGGCAACCACAATACTGACCTGATTGAGAAAGTCGTTGCGATTTCGCATCAATGAATCGAATTTTTCACTGGTTGCAACGATAATATCGGCCTCATCTAGAGAAACAGTTTCCCCTGAGCGATCACCGACTGCCATTCCAACCGCAAGTCCGAGAGCATCTCCTGCCTCACGTAATTCATCGACTTTTTCTGCGGCGAGAGCCTTCAGGGGAACCAGATAGAACGCGCGACTACCAGGCTGATCGACCAGAAGTTTCTGGAGAATGGCCAGATATGCGACCAGACTTTTTCCACTCGCAGTAGGGATGGCCAAAAGCAGATTTTCCCCCGAAAGTGCGATTGGAACAGCTTCAGCCTGTGGGGGGTGAAGTTGGGTAATTCCCCATACATCGGTGAGTAGTTTCACCACATTAGGAGGGAGGTCGAGTTCTCGCACATCGTCGACCATGACAGATGACCATCGTTCACCGCCCAAAAGGATACGGGTGTCACGTCGCGGAAGTGTGAAGTGCTCTCGCACATCAAGAGGGTGTGATGGCAACCGCTGCCGACGTCGAAAATGAGTTAATCTCCCGGCTTGCTCTCTTTGATGATGAACCGGACATCAACGACTGGTTTGAGGTTGCACTCGGTGCTGCAATGGTGACAATGGGCCTACACCAATTGTTCAATCCAGGTGGTCTCTTTGAGACGGGAGTGATGCAGTGGCTTGGTGCTGCAGTCGTCTCAATGGGTTTCATTCTTCTAGGTCATGGAATCAAAGACATGCTTCTGAAAGAGGTGCGTTCTTCGATTGTCCGTCTAGATATGGATGAAAATAGTGACACAATCGATTACGGCTTAATCCGCGACGTTCTCCTACATCCTGACAAGTATCAACAACTCCTCTATGATGCCTATCAGTTGGCGTTTGAAGATGGGATTCTTACCGAAGATGAAATGGCCGAATTGAGTGCCCTTGCGCGTGTCCTTCAAATTCCTGAGAGAAGCGCGGCTCGAATGGCTACACGAGCGGCAATCGAATCTGCGTTGGAGGATGATCATGTCTCCGAGGCCGAACTGGATCTCATCGTCGGAGCCGCTCGTCCACTCGGACTAAGCGACGAACAATTGGCCCGAATCGTCGAGGCACTTCGAGATCATAACCTCGACACCGAAGAACGCGCCATGCTCGATGATATGCTTGGTTCAATTCCTGATGAAGATGATGACACAGATGGTGATGGAATTCCTGACGATCTTGAAGTTCACATCGAAGAAGAATGATTACCACGGATTCAGCACTTCTTCTGCGAGTGCCATTCCTTTTTCTCGGCGTTCTTTCTCTACAAACCCAGCACAAACCAATACCACTAGGCCGAGTACTGTGACCCAGAAATCATGGGGGATTAGTCCGTTTGATGATTCGATTCCACCGGGGGAAATGAGGTCATTTGCATAGACTTCATTGGAACGAATTGAAAGTTCCATTGCATCAATTCCACAATCACAAAATGAGACGGACAGCAGTTCTGGTTTGACTGCTTCAGTTACATCATTCCATTCCTTTGCAGTCATCGTGTCCGGGCGGCTGACCCATGCCGGTGAACTGAACGAACCCATGCCGGGGTCAGAGACCATTTGCCAGTCGATGTGCAGCACATCCCCTCTTGGTTCTTCATCGACGATAAGAAGCGCTTCCAAGAGCAATAAGTCTAGGGCGAGAAGTCGACCCGAACGGAGAATAAAGCGTACTTCATTTTCTTCTGAAAGCCGACCATCATTCAATTTTCCAAATACCCATCGATCCAAATCAATGCCATCAAGTTCAGCAGCTTGAATTTGCCATCTTCCATCACCGAGCGGGTGAGTCGATTCTATTGTCAACATTAATTGCAATCTTTCTCCGGCTGCTACACCCAGGAATCCACCATACCACTGTGGGCCGAATTCACCTTCATCGTCATTGATTACACCCTGATAAACACGCTCTAAACGCTGTTCAAGAAGTTCATCGAAAGTCATCTCACCTGGATTGGGTGATTCGTTTGATATGGATACAGCAGGAGAAATGATTCCTCCAAACAACAGCAATATGATGGCCATTGGAAGCATGAATCGAGGTAACCAAGGAGATGACAAAGGCATCAGATATCCTATGATTGCAACAAAGATTCCAATTCCAGCAACACCCATTGTGAAAATGCCTGCTCCAGAGGTTTGACCCGATTTATCCAGTTGGCCAACTTGCGAAGTTCCTGAATCCCAAGTGGCTTCTCCAGAGAATTCCTCAGGTGTTGTACTGCCCACACCCAAAATCGATTGTGAACCGATGAATCTGTAGGATTGGTAGTGATTTTCTGTTCCCGTCCAACAAAGCGTGTGATCACCACCCTTGGGTTCACTCCATCGATATTCGTTGACGACAATATCGCCTTCATATCGCGTACGAATTTCAGGTGCATCCTCTGAATGCCCTTGGTCATCCCAAAATTCCGGAACGACATGTGCTTGTTCGACCTCGAGCGGGGTTGCCTCCCATGAAACCGTTACTGTGAGCGTACTCAATTGTTCATCAACGTCAAAGTGATAGCAATCGACATCACTCCCCATCAAGCCGCCGAATGTGGTCGAACCCACGAGTGTAATCGAACGTGGTTCAGTAAGGCTGGTTGGTTCATCGACATTTGCCGCATCTGCATCGATACTCCATTCGATGGGCAAGACAATGTTGGAATCTCCTGACAGGTGCAATTCCCATGTAACGGGTTGATTGATGTCAAATGAAATTCGCAATAGAACTTGATCCTGAGGAGATAGGATTCGGCCATTTGTGATATCCAATTCTTCATTTTCTAGCATGTATGGGTCTTGATTCCCAGGTGTTGAACTTGGACCCGGTGCAGGGATTGTCCACGAATTTGTCGAAGAACCCAATATGAGTTCAATGTACAAATCAGGACGCACCATGCCGACACTATCCTCTTGTATTCTAAAATCAAAAATCATGGATTCTAGAACACTTGGCAATAGACTCACACTTGTCTGGTCTGGTCTCATTGGGAATTCAAGAGTGACCGTGACTGGTTGGGCTAGATTTGCATCTCTCTCTTCCTCACTCAACATTGCATCTCCAACGGCATCTGTTGACAATGAACAATCATCATTTGAACAAACGAGATTCAGAGTTTGATTTTCTGTTGACAAATCAGCGCTAGCAATCGGAACCATCGAGATGAAGAAAAGTGTCAGAGTGATGAGGGCCACTCTGTAATTCATGACTCTAGGCAGAGGAGAACCTGCTTAGCCCTTCGGCCCATTCGCTTCGGCTTTCACATCAATCAAAACCGCTCTACATTCCCGGCAGCGAAATCTACCCATTCCTCGACGGGTACGAGGATGTTCCTTGGAGCACTGCGGGCAAGTCCACAACCATTTCGAAGATCTTTTCCGGAGGTAATTTGAAAATGATTTGCCCATGTTTCTTGCTTCTTCATCTGGCCATAAAGCCTCAAGATTCCGAAATGTTTTGTCGTGGCCAGCGAATCCGAGTGCATGCAAAAATTCGTGGTAGAGTAAGAAGGTAGCATAACGTTGCCAATCATCAGTCAATGCTGCTGGATGAACATCGACACATCTGACATCGCTTGGCCCGGAAATTTCTGATTTCCTCACCCCTTTTTGGTATCTACAAACTGCATGAAGTCTTGTCGCATCTCTACGAAGTCTGCCGAGGGGAATTCCTTGTAATTCATCCACTGGAAGTAAGCCAAGTTGAGGAATTTGATGCATCGTGTGGACGACAAAACCTGCCATCCTTTCCAACATCTTCTCACTGTCCATGTCCCATCCTTTTCTCCGCCGTTCATCAATATGACCGAGAAATTGGGCCTTATAGGCCCACCACAACATATTCGACTAGTACCCGTTACGCCAACCACCCATGGTGTCCAGTGGAACCCTTCTTCGAATCGCCGTCATTTCGGCGTTAGTGTCAATGTTATTGGCTTTGGTTCCGGCCACAGATGTGGCTTTACTATCTGAATCTAACAAGCCTATTGAGACGGGTGGTCGTAGTGGGCCGGACTTAATTGTAGACTATCTCTCAGCATCATGGAGCACGGCAGATGCTGGTGATTCCAAGAGCATCAGTACACGAATTAAGAACGATGGAGATTCATCTTCAGGTTCTTTCAGATGGGGATTGTATTTGTCAACCGATACGACAATTACAACCAATGATATACAATTGGATTATTGGACTCAATCAAGCATTACAGCTGGCAGTACTCGTTCATCAACAAAGACGGTTTCGATTCCTTCAAGCATCACGGGGGGTTACTACTATGTCGGCATGATTGTTGATATCAACGGACAAGTCAGCGAATCTGATGAAAGTAACAATGATGATTACGATTCAGGTAGAATTCACGTCTACGAACTGCCTGATCTCGTACCCCGAACCACGTCTTCGTCTTGTTCGACACCAGCGACAGGTACAATTGGTGATTACCTTGATTCTTCCATTTCAATTCAGTATGAGAACGACGTTTCTAGTAGCCATGGGCAATCATCTGGAACATTTTATTGGGCGATGTATCTTTCCACCGATTCAACGATTACAACCAGTGATACACAGGTCGGTACAGATCAATACTCGTCTAGTTTGTCTTCAGGTAGTTATCGTACAGATTCACTTTCTAGTAGTACTCGTATCCCTTCCAACATCAATGCAGGGACTTACTATTGGGGGTATGTACTCGATGTTGATTCGGATGTTGATGAGGCTAGTGAATTAAACAATGCGCGAACTTGTAATCAAATTACACTGCAGGATGATTTACCAGATATCGAAGCCACATCAGTCAGTACCTCCTCCTCTTCAGCAGTAATGGGGGAGAGCATTACTGTTCAATACAGGATTGAAAATCTCGGAACAGATTACACCGGTTCATTCTATTGGAAATTATATCTGTCCACGGATTCTACAATCACAACCTCTGATACATTTGTGGATGAGTTCAGTGTAAGTTCTATCAGCGCAGGTTCGTATCGTTCAGGTTACGAATACAGTGTTGCCATCCCAACGGGTATGAGTTCGGGGTACCACTATCTCGGAATGATTGCAGATAATCGGGATGGAGTAAATGAATTAGATGAGACCAACAACATTGTTTCCTCTAGTTCTAGAATCGATATAGAGGAACCTGCTGATTTGGTTCCAAGCACGCCATCTGGGCCCAATTCAGGCCAAGGTGGCCAACAGGTTAGCATCTCTTGGAGAATTGATAATGATGGCGATGATGCATCGGGTTGGTTCTATTGGGAAATGTACATCTCAACAGATTCAACCATTACGACAAGTGATACACAACTAGGCTCGACACAACAAGCTAACAGCATTTCTGGCGGTTCTTATCGAAGTGGAACATACAGTCCGTCCCTTCCGAGTAACCTCCCACAGGGAACCTACTACTTCGGCATCATTGTAGATACCACGGCCCGGGTCACCGAAGGAGATGAAACCAACAATGTAGAAGTTGGGAATTCCATCTATATTACAATTCCAGATTATGATTTGGAAGCAACATCAATCTCAGTGGATTCGGGTTATCGGCAAGTCTGTGAAGGCGCTGATATTTACATTACATTGAGTGCTACCAATTTAGGTACTGACAATGCTGGTGCACATTATTACGAGGCCCTTGTTTCGACGGGAAATTCGGTTTCAGCAATCTACACAGGGACATCTCTTGGTTACGCTAGTGGGACGGCCAACGTGCCATCGTATACTCACACTAGTATGCTTGCGACTCTACCAGCTAGCATCACCCCTGGGACATACTACGTAGGCCTATACGTTGACTATGGAGACTATATTTCCGAGACAGATGAGAATAACAACATCGTCGCATCAAGTAGTGCTCAACTAACCGTCATAGATTGTGGGCCCGATCTTGAACCGACATCAGTTTCAGGGCCTACAACTGGAGTTAGGGGTGGTACAGCGCAAGTCTCAGTCCAAATCGCGAATGTAGGCATGGGCGATGCAACCAATATTGATTACAGCATTTACCTATCCAGCGATTCATCCATCACTGGAGGGGGCAATGATGTCTTCATCGGTTCAGATGCAATAAATTCAATCACACAAGGTGGTTCTTGGTCTGGAAATATCAATCTAGGAATTCCATCCAATCTTGGTGATGGTTGTTGGTACTGGGGTCTCATTGTAGACCCGAATGACTCGATTGTCGAAATGGATGAGAACAACAATGCCATCCCCTCCAGTGGTCAATTTTGTGTTGAGAAGGCCGATTTGGTCATTGATTCCATCAGCATTTCAGAGAATGCAGTAAGTGGTCAATCGACAACTGTGTACATCAATATCAGCAATTCAGGTGGTTCAGATGCCGCATCTTTCGATGTACGTTTGGTACTATCTCTAGACGCACAAGCAGGCACTGATGACACACAAGTAGACAGTTTCCGCATTAGTCCATTGAGCAGCGCATCTACAATTCAAGTCACACGTGAAGTGATCATCCCCGGTCAACACGTAGGCCATTTTCATTGGGTAGTCATTGCAGATACGGGTTCTGAAATCGATGAAGATGACGAAACCAACAATGCTGCTGCCAGCGTTTCATTTTCCATTTCAGCACCTGCTAGAGATATTCTAGCATCATGGGTGAATCCGCCCCTATCTGCTGAACCCGGGCAGACCGTCACGATTCAATGGGGTGCTGAGAATCTCGGGCAGGAGCCCTTAGGTTTCGATGTTGAAATTTGGCTTTCAGAGGATCGTTTACTTGGTAGCGGCGATGTTCGACTTTCGCAATCTCGAGTCCCATCTCTCATGAGTGGCTCTACCTTGGCAGATTCCCAGATTGTGAACCTGGCCGGTGATGTTGAAGGTGTGTGGTGGGTGATTCTCGTGATTGATGCAAGTGACGAGCACTATGAGGATGATGAGAACAATAATATTCGCCTATCCAACTCTACTCTAACGATTGATTCCAGCAGTCCTCCACCAGCAGGTGAAACATTACCTGGTTGTGAAAATCCTCAAACGGATGGTGAATTTGAATCCGATGCTGCAACTACTCGTTCATCAGCTCATCATTTAGGTTCTAATCCAAATCTCACACTGGATGGGTGTCTTGTAGGCCTTGATGTGAAAGATTGGTATGCGATTATCATTGATGCAGGCAATCAAACATCGATAGCCCTTAGCGCCGAAGGTGCTCACCTTGAGGTTGCTGTTCTAAATGGAACGACTTCACTAGGACAAGGTGCGGTAGATGATGAGATTCGTTGGGTCACAATTTCTGCAATTAATGATGATTCAGAGAGTATCCCTTTGTTGTATCATATTCGCGTAACATGGGATCCAGCAGTACCTGGGGGCCCTTATCAATTGAGATTTGTAACAGCAGATGCCAGTGCAGAGACTGATTTGACCCCCCCACCTGCACCCCAGATTTATCCGGCAGAAGGTTGGACACATTTGGATGAGATCATCATTCAGTGGCCCTCTGTGGAAGACGAACTTTCAGGAACATCACACTATGAGGTTCGATGGGCTGATGGTTTGTGGGCTCCTGTATTCGATAATCAGGCATCAGTCAACCTTTCCATGTTGGTGGACGGGCGATATTCATTTGAAGTCCGCGCCATCGATGAGGCTGGCAACGTTGGACCCGCCAATGCCACATGGATCCGTGTTGACCGGCATGCGCCTGTGGTTTCAATAGAGCAAATCGAAGCCAAGCGCGCCCCTATATCCAAATTGGTTGTCAATTTGAATATCGATGATGGAGAGGGTAGTGGGCCATCTGCCATTGAATGGTCCAGTGACAATTTTTCATGGGTTTCCTATCCAGATGGCGGATTAATTTTGTGGGATGATTGGAACAATACCAATCTATACATCCGCATCACAGATGGTGCAGAATTATACACAATTTCAAGTCTTGAAATTGACATCCCCGCTGAAGAAATTGAAACTGCTGATGAATCAGGGAATGAAAGAGAATCGTCACCGGGTTCAGGCGGTGGAATTAGCACGATACTTGCTTTCCTCGTAGTTGTAGCCATCATCGTCCTTTCCGTCTTGGCTGCTATCTTGGCCATCAGATTGAGGGCGGTTAGTGAAATTGAAGAAGAAGAGGAAGAAGATGAATCTATTGAGAACTCTGGAGAACCCACCAGTTCGGAAATCAAAGATTCTGCGCAAGAGCAACTGGAAACCTACCATGTTCCCGATCATACTCATCTTATTGGAGGGGGTGAGTACAATCAGTCAACTGGCCATATGGCATACGTTGATCCTGAAGGCCGTTGGTGGTGGCAGCAAGAAGATGGTTCATTCTACCATGACCCCGCTCTCAATGCCACCGATGCCACGCAGGATGGCCTTCTTTGACGGCTACGAACAAACCATCACCCCGGGCACAAACTTCGCCATCTGCAGTCAATGTCATGCTGATTTCTGCCCGATCACCATCCAACGATTCTACTTGGCTGGTGATTTCCAATGGAACGCCATGCGGTGTCGGCCGTCGTAATTTGACTGTATAGCGAGCCGTTACCGTACATGGCGGCATCTCCTCGCCACGATTGGCCATGATGGCCATCGCTGCTGTCCAATTCCCATGACAGTCTAACAAAGTGCCAATGATTCCACCGTTAATCATGCCCGGAAATGCTTGGTGTGCTTCTGACGTATTGAACGTCATTTTCAAACCATTTTCAATTGGAAAAGAGCGAATTTTCAATCCATCGTCATTTGCGGGACCACATCCAAAGCAGATGCTGTTCGGTGCGTGTTGCTCCTGCACGCTTTCACCTTCCATGGTATCAGCAGGCAATCGACCGTCTTTGAGGGTTGACTGCGACAATTGACTCCTACGGAGTCCTTTGCACGGTTCCTTCAAAGAGGGGTAGTCTGCACGAACCACTACAACCGCTTGAGAGGAGGGGATGGTCCCATGCCTGAAAAGGCCAAAAAAAAGAAGCAATCGCGACCAAAGCGCACCAAGACGCTGAAGGTCAGCAATCAGATTCCCGCGAAACGACGTCGGGAAATCGAGAAGGCGCTCGATGCACACGAACCGTCTAGACCCGAATGGGATCGCCTCTCTGGTTCGAAACAGCACCGATTCTTCGGCAAGAGAATCAAACCCGGTTCGATTCGACAAATTGAATTTCCACTGCTGGATGTCAAATTGGGTGATTCGTGGCCCATCCCCGTCACCATCATTCACGGTTCCCGACCCGGTCCAACGATTACGATTACCGGTGGAGTTCATGGAGACGAAATGGTGGGCCAAGTTGCCGCAAGTTTACTCTCACAGAATGTGTTTACTGGAGCTGGCCGACCATTGGATCCCGAGATGATGGCGGGAACCGTTCGCTTGGCGCCGGTTCTGAATCCCCCTGGTTTCGCCCGTCAAATGAGATATTTTCCCGATGGTCGTGATTTGAATCGTGAATTCCCTGGTTCAGAAATGGGTTCGACCACTGGAAGAGTTGCCCATCGAGTTCTCAAAGAACTCATCAATGGTTCTGATTTTCTCCTCGATTTGCATACTGCGGCCCGTGGCCGTGATAATCTGCCACAAGTTCGAGCCAATCTTGCGCATCCACCCAGCAATCGAGTTGCTCGTGCATTTGGAATCGAGGTCATTTTGGATTCCAAGGGTCCCAAGGGTTCGATGCGCAGGGCTGCAGCAGAACTCAACATCGGTTCTTTGACCTACGAAGGAGGGGGGGCCAATCTCACTGACCACGAAGCGGTTCAAATCGCAATTCATGGAGTGTTAAACGTTCTCCGAAGTTTGCATGTTATTCCAGGCAATGCAGCCCGGCCAAAATTCAGATTGCTCGCCAGTGGTTCAACTTGGGTTCGTGCTGATGAAGGTGGTTTGGTCGACCTCTTTGTAGGCCGGGGATCGTTTGTCGATGCCGGTGAAGTCATCGGTAAAATTGTCGATCCTCAACGGCCATCAGAAAGTGTAGATATTCTCGCACCATCCCGGGGAATTTTCATCTGCACAGCCAACAATCCAATTGTAACACCCGGGACTCCTGTTGGCCATTTGTTACCTGTAACTCGTGGTGTGAAACTCATTCGCAAAGGTTTGGACAAGAACACAAATCGCCTCATCGTTTCTGGTTCTACAGGAGAACCGATTTGGCGAGAAGACTTTGAGGTTGAAGAGATTATGATTGAGGGCGAATGGTCGGGTGGCGCCGTCGATGCAGAATGGCAACGAAATTGGCCTAATGTGTCCGAACAAGAGCATGTTGAGGCATCAGAAGAAGAGGATGCTGATTGATTGATTCGATGATTTTAAACTAGGGTGATTGTGTGTCAGATTATCGTGGTTGGCGCCGCCTTCATCACCTACCTCTTGCACTCTTCGCGATTACCATTGTCGCAGTGGCGCTAGGTGGTGCCGTCCGCATTCATGATGCAGGTGTTTCTTGTCCTGATTGGCCCCAGTGTTTTGGAACATGGGGGTTTGATGTATCACATGATGAACAAGCAGATTGGTGGGCTGAAAATCCTGAAGAAATCAAAACCAATGAAGACCAAATCCAATACGAAACTTGGGAAATTTTCCTTGAGTGGATTCATCGTTTTGTCACAGGAATAATCCTTGGCCCTCTCTGTATACTCCAATGGTACTTCTCCTTCAAACGTAAAGAATCAATGCCAGAAGTATTCAAGGCATCTACAATCGCTTTGATTCTCGTCATCGCTCAAGGTGCGATGGGTATGATTACGGTTCTGTATGACAACATACCTTGGTCTGTTGCCGCTCACCTCACCCTTGCAATGGCTCTTGCTTTGTCTCTATTGTGGGCATGGGTTCGCTGGATGGATACCGAAGGAGAACTCCCTCAATGGATGGAGTTAGATCCAAAGAATGCCAATCGGTTGCGTCCTCGATTGTATGACCTGTCTTTGTCCACTCTGGTCGTTCTCATTCTCGGGGCTTTTGTTTCATCAACAGGGGGGCAGAATCTTTCTTGTGGAGTCGGTACATTTTCTGCTTGGCCATTGTGTGGTGGCAACATCTTCGCATCCGTCGTTGAAAATATCCAATTTGGTCATCGCTTAGCCGTGATATTGGTTGGTTGTTGGTTGATTTGGAACCTTCGTGGAATGGAGCGTGGAACCATACGTAAATTGATGCATTCTGGCATCGGCCTCTACGTTCTAAATCTCCTTCTCGGAGGTGCATATATCCTCACTTGGGATGGAGCTTTTATCGAGATTCTTTCTCTGCTTCACTTACTGCTAGGTTCACTTTCTTTCCTTTGTATCGGATTTGCTGCATTACTGGCAAGGAACGCGACAATATCGCCAACATCGGCTGAGGATGAATGAAATTGTAGCCCCTACGGGGCTCCCGATGGTCTTATGACACCCGGGTAGGTCGCGAGGTCGCAGCGAACCGCTGTTAGTGATTCACATGGTAAAACCAGCACGAGAACACACCCGTTTTGAAAAGGCCCGAATTATTGGTGCTCGAGCACTGCAAATCAGCATGGGTGCTCCACTCTATGTGACTGAAAAAAAATTGCGAGAAGAGTTCCGTGAAGAATTGGTATCACTCTACGGCGTCGAAGAAGCGAGTGTTCGCTTCGTTCTAGACCCACTCAAGATTGCTCTTCTAGAATATGAGCGCGAATTAATCCCCATCGACGTCGATCCACACGATGATTGATTGTATTCTTGGGACGCCCTGTAAGGGCGTCATTGATAGATGGTGTCTGTTTGCATGCCTCTATGGAGTCAACGACGGACGTGGCAACAGCCAACTTGTCCGATTGGTTTCGCCTCATGAAACCCGGTGTCTTGGCATTGCTGCAAGTGACAGCAATGTGTACTATTCTCATTCATGATTTGATCGTGTGGAATGCAGCAGGGAGAATTGATTTTGATTATTTCAACACTCTCGAAACAATGGGCGTTGTTTTCATCGGTGGATATCTAACCGCAGGAGGCGCTCACACGTTCAACAATATCTTGGATCGAGATATTGATCCTCAAATGAAGCGAACAGAGAACCGGGCCATTGCTCGGGGCGCCATATCTCCAAAAGCAGGTTTCCTTTGGGCAATGTTTCTATCTTTATCAGGAACCCTTTGGCTCATCGAATTTGCGAATGAAGTTGCAGCATTTTGGGCCGCCTTCAGCATCTTGTTTTACGTTTTTATTTACACACTATGGTTGAAGCGTAGCAGTGTTCAAAATATCGTTATTGGCGGAATTGCTGGCGCCACCCCTCCATTGGTTGGCTGGGCCGCAGCCATGGGTGATGCAGCATCGATTTCGAATCCATTTGATTTGGGAAGTGCCCTTCCATGGCTCATGTTCTCATTGATCTTCATCTGGACCCCACCTCACTTCTGGGCACTTGCATTGTATCGCAGTGATCAGTACAAAGAAGCGGGAATTCCAATGATGCCTTGGGTTCATGGTCCGCACCGGACCTTGATTGAGATGCGCGTTTATGCCCTCATCCTCATTGGAATTGCTGCGATGCCTTGGTTGAATCCAGCAGAGGTTGGGGAACTCGCCGCTTACGTTTACACACTCATCGTATTGGTGCTCGGTATTTGGTACAACCAATCAGTGATTTCGATTGACATACATGAACCGCGTGATGCCGAAGGCAGAATACCTTCCGCAGCTCGTTCGTTTTTCATTTCATTGTCTTACTTGGCGTTGATGTTCATCTCGTTAGTTTGCGTATTATTCAGTCCCGAGTTGACAATTTTATTCCTCGTTTTAGTCATGTTTAAAATTCTGTCAAAGAAAAACCGCAAATTGTCTATTTCGTAGACTCATTGGCGTCGGATTGATACACCCCACCACCCCTTCGGGTGGTGCACGTGGTGCGAGAGGGACAGCCAATGCAGGAAAGCGACCTGATTTATGACTGGAACGTAGTCGATTATGAATTCAACCGAAATGCCGCAAATCATCCCCATGAAATTTGGTTTGATGATGAAACATTGCGAGATGGTTTGCAGAGCCCAAGTGCACGAAATCCTACGATTGAAGAGAAAATCGAATTGTTGTCCTACATGGAACGCCTCGGAATCCAGAAGGTCGATCTTGGCCTACCTGGGGCCGGACCATTCCATGTCAATCACATCGATGCTATGTTATCACACATCGTAGAGAATGACTACAGCATTCGACCCGGTTGTGCGGTTAGGACAGTTGTTTCAGATATTGAACCCCTTGTCGATTTACAAGCCAAGCACGAAATGAAAATTCAGGCAAGTGCTTTCTTAGGTACAAGTCCAATCCGTCAATTTGCTGAAAATTGGACAATGGAGCGAATTCTTAGCACTGCGGAGAAAGCGGTTTCATTTGCAGTTGACAATGATATCCCCGTGATGTTTGTCACAGAGGACACGACTCGTTCAAAGCCAGAGGAAATTAAGGAAGTGTATACCCGGGCTATCGAATTGGGTGCAGATCGAATCTGTGTCTGCGATACTTGTGGTCACGTGACACCCAATGGAGTCAAGCAACTGCTCACCTACATCCAAGAAGAGGTCATTCCAGACGCGGGCGTCAAACGTCGCGATATTGAAGTCAATTGGCACGGCCATCAAGATCGCGGTCTCGGTGTGGCCAACAATTTGGCGGCGGCGGAAGCTGGTGCAGATGTCATCCATGGAACAGCATTGGGTGTTGGTGAACGCGCGGGCAACGCTCCGTTGGACCAAACCCTTGTCAATCTGAGTTTAATGGGCGTCATTGAAAATGATTTGACTCTACTCAATGAATACATGCAGAAAGCACATGACTACGTGGAAGTGGCCTTGCCACGAAATTATCCCGTGTTTGGAGAAGACGCCTTTGAAACAGGAACAGGAGTTCATGCAAGTGCTGTTATCAAGGCCATGAAGAAAGGTGATCATTGGCTTGCAGACCGAGTTTATTCTGGAGTACCTGCACAAGATTATGGTCTCCAACAAATCATTCGGATTGGCCACATGAGTGGCCGCTCAAACATCGTTTGGTGGCTTGAACAACACGGACATGAAGTGAGTGATGAATTGGTGGCACATTTGTTTGAAGTCGCCAAGAGTCAACGCCGTTTAATGCCTGATTCCGAAGTAGAATTGGCCGTTCAAGATTTCCTCTCCAATTGAACGGTTCAAACATGGTTTCAATAACCTAGTCATGGCCCTATGGGCCATGAAGTGGCTTGGACTGACAATTGTGATGATTTTCGCAAGTTTGTCACCAATTGTTTCTGCAGCAGAGGTTTACGAAGAAACAAACCAGCTTTCCGAGTATTCAATTGCAGTTCAATCTGCATTTTCTCGTTGCTCTGAACTGACTCCTCACGATGGCACTTGGTTGGTAGTCAGTCCGTATCCGATCGGTAAGCAAGCTCCACTTCTGCCAAATGCGTGGTTGGTGGATGCCAATCCCTCCGAGATTAATTTGTGGCTCAATTCCAACCGAATTGAAATTGCATGCCCTGAAATTGAACGCCAACAGGAACCGAGATGGGTGCCAAATGATCCAAAATTCGGCGATCAATGGCACTTGGAGAACACGGGTCAAACCAGCGGTGGGCTTTCGGGTGAAGATGCAAATCTCACCGGGGCATGGGCATCCTACCAAGGCACAGGTGTGACCATCGGTATTGTCGATGATGGGCTTGATCACAATCATCCCGATTTGACGACCAATTACGATTCAACCAACGATTACGATTTTTGTGGAGATGATGGAAACCCGTCACCTTCCAATTGGAATGCTCACGGTACTGCGGCTGGCGGAGTTGCTGCTGCAACTGGGAATAACAGCGTCGGTGTATCTGGTGCTGCGCCAGATGCCAATCTTGCTGGTTTGTTACTGATTGCTTGTGGGACCCCTGATTCTACAGAAGCCGATGCGTTGACACATGAAAATCAAATTATTGACATCTACAGTAATTCTTGGGGGCCCAGTGATGATGGAAGCACACTCGAAGCACCCGGCCCCCTCACCATAGCAGCCTTCGAAGATGATGTTGCCAATGGCCGCGGAGGCCTTGGAAATATCATCACATGGGCAGCCGGTAATGGATTGGACTCCGATGACGATTCCAACAAGGATGGATACGCCAATGCACGACAAACCATCGCAGTCACTGCGATTACCCATGCTGGAGACCAGTCATGGTATGCAGAACCTGGTGCCAACATCCTCGTTGCAGCACACAGCGATGGAGACGGTGAAGGCATCACAACCACCGATATTGAAGGTTCATCTGGCTACACCAGCAACGATTACACCGATAATTTCGGTGGCACATCATCCGCAACCCCACTGGCCAGTGGTGTCATCGCCCTAATGCTTGAGGCCAATGCGAATTTGACTTGGCGCGATGTGCAACATATATTGGTAAACAGCGCCCGAAAAAATGACCCCAGCGACAGTTCGTGGAATGTAAATGGTGTCGGTCATGATGTATCTCACAAGTACGGATTTGGTGCTGTGGACGCTGGTCTTGCAGTTGCAATGGCTGAAAATTGGACCATTGTAGATCCTGCAATCAACGTTACCACCAATACCCGCACAATCAATACAGGCATACCAGATAATGACCCACAGGGTCTAGAAGATACAGTCACCATCAACGATGGACTGCGCATTGAACACGTCGAGGTTTACGTTGATATTGATCACGTCTATCGAGGTGATTTGATTATCACACTAACATCTCCATCCGGTACAGAGAGTACATTGGCACAGAAACAAAGTGATTCGAACAATAATTATCGAGATTGGATGTTTTCAACTGTGCACAATTGGGATGAATCATCTGCTGGAAATTGGACCCTCAAAGTAGAGGATGATGGCAATGGAGATACAGGAACTTGGAATGATTGGGAACTCGTCATTCATGGTATTCCAGCCATATTGGATTCGGATGGAGATGGTTTGACCAATGATAATGAGACAGATGTATACGGAACAGACCCCTATGATATCGACACAGATAATGATGACTTGAGTGATTATGAAGAAGTAATGATCAACAACACAGACCCACTCGACCCAGACAGTGATAATGACACATTACTCGATGGTGCAGAAGTCAATTTGTATGGGACCAATCCACTGTCCAATGACACAGATGGAGACGGTTTGACGGACGCACAAGAGATTCTGTTCTTTGGGAGTAATCCATTGGTATTCGATGTGGATGGGGACACAGATGCTTGGTATTGGTTCCAAGATTGCAATGATTCCAATCCGCAAATTCACCCAGGGATGTCTGAATTACTCAATGGGATTGATGACAATTGTAACGGTGCTTGGGATGAAGGTTTCAATGTTACAGATTCTGACAACGATGGCATCACCGATTACCCTGAGTACCATATCTATGGCACCAACTGGACCAATTCAGATACTGACGGTGACAACCTTTCAGACGGTGATGAGATCTTAATTCATGGGACAAACCCTCTGATTCCCGATGCCGATGCGGACGCAGATGGTTGGTATTGGTTCCAAGATTGCAATGAATCAGATCCCTGGATGAATCCATCCATGCCTGAGCTACTTGATGGAATTGACAATGATTGTGATGACTTAATTGACGAAGATTACGCCGGCCTCGATTCTGATTCCGATGGCTTGTTCGATTTGGATGAATACAATATACACCTCACTGACCCTCTTGACAACGACACGGATGACGATGGACTTGACGACGGTATCGAACTAAATGTCACATTCACCAATCCACTCATCCCCGACCCAGATTCAGATGGGGATGGATTCCGATGGTTCGAGGATTGTGAAGATAATAATTCGAATATTCACCCGAATGCAACTGAAATTTGGGACGGATTAGATCAAAATTGCAATGATTTGATTGATGAAATGGTCAATCGTGCAGGTCAAATTTCAGTATTGCCCACCCTAACAGAATTCACACTGAATGCGACTTCAGACTTCCTTTTCCTACAGACGTTTGTGAATATCTCAGAAAATTCGGTTTTAGAAATCCAAACGAGTTGGAAACTAATCATTCAAGAAAATTGGACTGTGGATCTATCTAACAATTCTTGGCTTGAAATAGGGCCATTCTATTGTGAGTCAATCACATCTGGATATGTTGCTGAGATTTGTTCTTACAATGGAACGACACCAACGTATTCCGTGATTGTTTCAATTTCCGATGGCTACGAGGTCATCACACATACGTGGTCGGTGAAATACATGGTTTGGCATCCACCAGAACCCGAACCAGAACCCGAACCAGAACCTGAGCCAGAACCAACACCCAATCCAGACGAATCAGATGATGGTGCAAACACTTCGACAAGTGGTGGTTTTTCGATTAATCCTGATACGAAAATAATCATCGGTCTTGGTTCAACCGTTGCTTTACTCGCCATCATTGTCTTGTTTACGGGGCGGCGAAAAACTCCCCCTCCCCCTCCAATGCGGCCGGCTCCCACTGGCTTGCCACAGATGATTGGTCATAATTTCCGTTGATTAGGCACCAACAAGCATGGCAACAGCATTGCCACCACCGAGGCACAGGGTCACAATCCCCTTCCCGCCGCCGGTGCGACGAAGTGCATTGATGAGTGTCATCAGACAACGGGCACCGGTTGCCCCCAACGGATGTCCAATCGCAACGGCCCCGCCGTGTGGGTTGAGTTTCTCATCGGGAATGTTGCATGCCTTTGCAATCGCACATGAAGCCGCTGCAAACGCCTCGTTGTGCTCAACAAAAGACAAATCATTCATCGTCAATCCATTTCGATTGAGCAATAGTTCGATTGCAGGAATCGGTGCAGCCATCACTCTTGCCGGCTCAACCCCTGATGTGCAATAATCGATTACGGTTCCAAGCACTGGCCATCCGTTTGCATTGGCGGCTTCCCGACTGGCGATTAGAACAGCAGCAGCACCATCTGAAAGTTGCGATGCATTGCCTGCAGTAATTCTCCCATCTTCTTGGAATACCGCTCTCATTTCGCTAAGATTCCCACCAGGTGAAATGCCCTCATCTCGTTGGATTCCAGGTGTACTGATGACTTCGAAGTCCATCCACCCTTGTTCCCAAGCGGCAAGTGCGCGATCATGCGAACGTGAAGCAAAGGCATCTGAAGTGCCCCTAGAAATGTCAAATTCTTCTGATACTGTTTCTCCAGTATTGCCCATGTGTTCATCATTGTAAACATCCCATAGGCCATCGTGAATCATTGTAGGTTTCATCTCACCAAATTCAGTCTTCGAAATTTTTTGTCCGAAATATGGGGCGTTGGTCATCGATTCCATCCCACCAGCTACAATCACGTTGTATTCTCCGGCTCGAATGCTATTGGCTGCCATCATGACCGCTTTCAGTGATGA
>Ga0208765_1000224_pt1 | contig 36975 bp, 35 predicted proteins | sample ETNtaG_2_FD_185783 | JGI IMG/M metagenome (GOLD analysis project Ga0208765, IMG submission 185783) | Marine microbial and viral communities from oxygen minimum zone, Eastern Pacific Ocean - ETNP201406SV203 (SPAdes) (version 2) | ecosystem: Environmental > Aquatic > Marine > Oceanic ...
ACATTTTATCAAAACCCATAGATGTAACTGAGTTTGGGTTAATCTACGCGGGGGCTCAGAAAAATATGGGGCCTGCTGGAGTGACTTTGGTGATTATCCGGGATGATTTGGTGGGGAAGAATTATCGAGTATTACCCACAATGCTTAATTATGAGACCCATGTTAAAAAAGATTCCATGTTCAATACACCGCCAGTTTTCTCTGTTTTCGTTGTGAATGAGACCCTGAAGTGGCTTGAAGACCTTGGCGGTTTGGAAGCTATGGCAGTGATCAATGAACGCAAAGCAGGGAAACTTTATTCTGAGATCGAAAGAAATCCTTTATTCAGGTCGCCTGTCAATGCGGTAGATTGTTCGCTCATGAACGTCCCGTTCGTTTTTAACAAAGAGGGAATGGATGACGGTACTTTTCTGCAGTTTTGTGATAAGCGAGGGCTCAATACGTTAAAAGGACATAGATCAGTGGGTGGGTTCAGGGCTTCAATTTATAATGCCATGCCGGAAGCAGGAGTGGATGCGCTCATCAGTGCAATGCAGGATTATGAAATAGTTTGATATTTAAACTAATCTAATAACTAAATCTATTCTATAATTCCCTGTTTTTCGAGCTTATCCAGCTTGGGCTTAATCACAAAAATGCAGTAAGGCTGGTTTGGATTATCGTTGTAATAGTTATGATGATAATCTTCTGCATCTGAATAATTATCTAAGAGTGTGATCTGTGTCACAATTGGGTTCGGCCAGTAATTGGCTTCATTTGCACTTTTTTTAGATTTTTCAGCGGCATTTTTCTGTTCATCGGAGTGGTAAAATATAACGGATCTGTATTGGGTTCCTGTATCGTTACCTTGGCGGTTCAGGGTGGTGGGGTCGTGGGCCTGCCAGAAAACGGTTAAGATCTGTTCGTACGTGATTATTGACTGATCAAATTTAATTTGGGCTACTTCGGCGTGTCCAGTTTGCCCGGTGCATATTTCTTTATAGGTGGGGTTTTTTACGTGACCCCCTGCATACCCCGGTTTTACAGATAAAACGCCTTCTACACGCTGGTAGACCGCTTCTACGCACCAGAAACAACCGCATCCCAGGGTAGCAGTTTCAATCTGTGCCATAGTGGTCGGTGGTGTTAAAATAAATGTTAAAAGTAATAAAAGGGGTTTTATCAAGGTTCAACATATTGATTGGATCGATACCAGCCACCACGGCCGTATTTGATCAGAATCTGTGCATCGCCAAAATTGCTGGCTCTATAACCCAGGGGAGGATGCATCAAGATCCGGTATGTGCCTGGCTGATCTACCTGGAACGCAAATTTGCCATGTTCATCTGAGATCCTTCGCTTGAAAGGTTCTGAAAGCATTAATTCAGCACCCATGACCGGTGTTCCGGTTTTAATATTTATCACCGTGCCGTAGATAACGGACGGTTTCAGGAGTTTTTCTGGTAGATATCTAGAATGACCTGAGTGTTCAAAAATGCGTTCCCGAAGTAGACTTCTTAGTATATAGGCAAGATTTTCATATCGTCCTTCCTGGGGCACATAGCAGCGTGCAGGATCAAACATTTTATCATTTATATTCATAATGATGTAGCCCGGTCTGGATTCTAACGCATTAGCAGACTGGATGATGACCCTTTCTGCATTACTTGAACTTTTTAGATTATAGAAGACATTGCCCTTAATAAAAAAGATTTCAGCACGGGTTTTTACAGTGCTCTGGGTGAGTTCCGGGATCACCTGCTCATCAGGGACAGGGGTGACTACCTGGCCAATGACCATATTATTTAAGGTATCCAGATCATCCGGTTTAAGATTCAGGGTTTTAGTCTGATAATTTTTAAGCGAGAAACGGATCTTTGGTTTCCAGACGTAGCCCACTTGTTCCATGATGAAATAGCCATTGTCATCGGTAAGGGTTGAATCCTTGGTTAAATTGCTTCCGCTTAACACTTCAACCTTGATCTGTATAACTGGGGTGGCATCAAGGCTGTTTAAAACCACTCCAGAGATGGTGTTCAGCTGGAATTCGATCTGTTCCTTCGGCTGCCCGAATGCGCTGACTATGAAGATTGAAATGAAGAAAAGAATCCGTTTCATATTGGAAAATCTACAACAAATTCTATTTTTAAGGTTAATCTTTTGATGTGTGTAGATATAGGTTTGTTTAATTTTATAATATGGACATAGGGAATTTACAGCGCGCAGATTTTGATTTCTGGACATCTCTGGAAACACGGTGGCGCGATATGGATGCCCTGGGGCATATTAACCACGCCGCTTATTTATCCTACATGGAGTCTGCAAGGGTGGATGTTTACATGAGTCTGGGATATTCAGGAATCCGCAAGGAGATGGATGAGAGCACGATCCTGGCTTCCATGGAAGTCCACTATCTGGACCAGGCATCTCACCCTTCTTCGTTGGACGTAGCCCACAGGATATGCCGGGTCGGCACCAAGAGTTTTGATTTTCTTGCTGCTGTATTTCAACAGGATGGCGAACGCCCTGTCTGTTCTGCCCTTTTTAAAATGGTTGCTTTTAATTATATGAATAACCGAACCATTCCAGTTCCAGAGCCCATTCGGCAACACTGCCGCCCCTTTGAATGAGCCAGATCTCCAGCTTTCTTTCAAACTCTATTATATATGACGACTTAATTACCCGCCTGGCTTATGCCCGCGATGCCAGCATGTACCGCTTGGTACCCGAGTCTGTTGTTAGGCCCAGGAACACGCAGGAAATAAAAAGTCTTCTTGAATGGGGGCGAACAACAGGGACTCCCATTACGTTCAGGACCGGGGGTACGTCCCTGTCTGGCCAGTCTATCACAACTGGCACGATTGCGGATGTGCTCCATGATTGGCAAAGATTCAAGGTTTTGGATGGTGGGCGCTCTATACAGATGCAGCCAGGGGTAAACGGTGCATTTGCCAATAAGATTCTGGCTCCTTATTGTCGTCGTATCGGGCCGGATCCTGCTTCTATTAATGCAGCTCGGATCGGGGGCATTGTATCCAATAATTCATCGGGTATGGTCTGCGGAACCAAGTTCAACGCCTACCATACCCTTAAAGATATTTCTTTTATGCTGCCCAATGGGAACCAGTACAATACTAACCTGCCGGATGAAAACCGACGTTTCCATTTAGGTGAGCCAACCCTGGCTGAAGGACTTTTGAGCATACGAAAAGAGATCATGGATAGGCCTGAACTGGTAAATAAGATCCGTGAAAAATACCGCATTAAAAATACCATCGGTTATTCTATGAATTCCTTTTTAGACTTTGAAGATCCCCTGGATATTTTTTCTCATCTCATCGTTGGTGCAGAAGGGACTCTGGCTTTCATTTCAGATGTTACGCTGTATACGATCCCTGATCCTCCAGAGAAGGGAACGGGACTGATTTTATTTGATTCTCCCGAGCGGGCAGGAGAATCAGTGACTTTTTTTAAAGATCTTGGTGCATCGGCCATAGAGTTTTTGGATGACGAATCCTTGCGTACAGCAAAACATTTTGAGTCTCCGCCCTATGACCCCAAAGCAGTCCAAACAGATCATACGGGTTTACTGGTTGAATACCAGCATGAATCAGCAGCTGAGATTGAAAGGCTTATGAAGGAATCCAGACAATTTTCTAACCAGGATTCTGCGGTCGTATCCATGAAACTGGTTACCGATGAAAAAGACCGGGATACGATATGGAAGATCAGGAAAGGACTCTATCCGACTCTGGGATCTTTAAGAAAAACAGGTACCAGCATCATTACAGAAGATATAGCTGTGGATTCCGAGAATCTTGCGCCTGCCATCCGTAAACTGAAGGATATTTTTTCTCTGTGTGAATTCCAAGATGGGGTCATTTTTGGCCATGCGAAAGATGGGAATCTTCATTTTATTACATCCGTAGATCTTGATGATAAAAGAGGCGTGAATAATTATGAACGGATGATGAATGAACTCTCAAGTATGACCCTAAAAGATTTCAATGGATCCTTAAAAGCTGAGCATGGGACGGGCAGGAATATGGCTGCCTTCGTGGAATCAGAGTGGGGTGGAGATATCTATGACCTGATGTGGAAGGTAAAATCCTTGGCAGATCCCCTGAATATTATGAATCCCGATGTGCTCTTGACCCGGGATCAGAAACTGCATATGAAAGATTTAAAACCTATGCCCCGGGTGCACGATGAAGTGGATTCATGTATCGAGTGTGGATTTTGCGAACGAATTTGTCCAAGCCGTGGATTATCCCTGACGCCTAGGCAGCGGATTGCTGTAATGCGTGAAGCAAGGTCCGAAGTTTTTTCATCCCAGGATCAAATGCGTTTGGAATACGGTGTGAATAAGACCTGTGCCACCGATGGGCTCTGTTCTATTGAGTGTCCTGTGAATATTAATACGGGGGTCATGGTAAAATCCCTGCGCTTTACTGGGGCAACTGATCCCTGGTTCATATCTTTTATAAGCCGGCATTTTAGGTTCGTTATATCTATGGTTAGAGCAGGACTGAAAACTGTTGGGATGGTGGATTCATTTATTGGACATTCCTTTATCAGTAAGGGTGCAGCTGCTTTAAATAAAATTTCAAAGGGCAGGGTGCCGGTCTGGCCTAGGTCCGGGTTTACTGTTTCTAAAAAATCCATATTCAGCCGGGTGGCCGACCCGGATTATATTCATGTTTCATCGTGTGTGAATCGGGTTCTAGCTGGTGATACTAGCGGTTTAAGTTCATCTGATTATTTAAGAGAGATTGCTGATGCAGCGGGGATCAGGCTAGGAAGCCTGGACACTCATAATGATCATTGTTGCGGAATGGCATTTTCATCCCGGGGATTTGATACCACAGGGAAAGATATGAGACAGAATTTATTAGATGACCTGAGTGTTGTATCAAAGGGGGGTACAATTCCAATCGTTGTTGATATGTCTCCGTGCACCCAGTACCTTATGGAAGATCAGGATGTTTCATCATTAGTCATCATAGATTCTGTAGAATTTTTAAACAAGGTCAAACCTAGGCTGGGCCTAGAGCTTCTGGATGAATCCGTTTTCGTGCATAATGTATGCTCTGCCCAAAAGATGGGAAATGAAAATGATTTATTCCATCTTGCCAGTGACTGTGTCTCTTCTGTTGAAACAGCGTTGGAACCCTTTTGCTGTGGTACAGGGGGCGATCGTGGTTTTCGTCATCCAGAGCTGACAAAAAATGCAGTAGATCGTTCTATAAAGGGTGTTTCATCCCAAAAGGGTGTTTCATCCAGCAGAACCTGTGAAATAGGGTTAAGTGAAGCGCTGGATATGGAATTTTCATCCATAGAAGCACTGGTCTACAGAGCAATAAAAAAGTAATTTTCATTCAACCAAAACAGGCACAGGGAGTATGTCTCAACCGTTATCTATTATTTTTACAGCAGTTTTTCTGATTTCCCAGCTTAATGCAGACGTGATCGCACGCCTGATAAAGGCAGAAGGGCATGTCTATTTCAAACGCCTTGGTATGAGCTCATTTTCAGAAAAAGCAAAGCCTGGTGCTGCGATCCGCAATGGCGATGAGATTAAGGTGGGTGATCCCGGTTTTGGAGCTATTATGTATATAGATGACAGAACCATCCTGAAAATCAGGGAAAATACTAAGTTTGGTTTTATGGATACACGGAATACGAGGACCGTGGATTTAACCCATGGAACCCTTTTGAATAATGTTAAAAAGGAAGGTCGGTCAAAATCGTTCCGGATCCAGACACCTGTATCCGTGGCAAGTGTAAAGGGGACCCAGTTTGCTGCCATTGTGAGCCAGACTGGGGTGGACCAATTTATAGGCAAAGAAGGTCTCTTTGAGGTGCTGAATATGATTAGTGGAGAAACGGTAGATGTGGGGCCGGGGCAGAAAGCTGTGAGCAATGCCACTGGAAACCTCATTCAGGCACCTGCTGGGCCAGGTGAATATCCAGAAGATCCGGAAGTAGAAGAATATCAGGAACCAGAACCGGAAGAATCAGAAGAAACCCCTGAAAAGGTTGCACCTGAACAAACTCCACAATCACCAAAGAAAACTTCCCAGGAAGTGGATCAGCCACAGCCTGAAAAGTCAGCAGAAACAGTGGAAGAATCGGATGTACCTGATAACGTTGAAGATGCCATCCAATCCGAAAAACCTGATGCGCCGGATCCGGGTCCACCGCCAAAACCCTTTGCCATGGGGTTGGGGATTGGATCTGTTACATTAGATGGTGTATTGTATAACCAATTGGCTCTCAGGCCTGAGATCAATATTGGCAAGGTTGGAATCGGACTGGATCTTGTGGTTTATGTGGATAACGAAGGTAATATGCGCTATGATGAGTGGGATATTGAGAATGACCCTGGTCTATTGTTGGATAAGATACTGTTTATCCGCTATGGTAAAAAGACGGATCTCGCCTGGATCAAATACGGTTCCATTGAAGGATTAACGCTGGGATATGGTGGCCTGATGAATAATTATTCAAATATGATGGAATTTCCTTCGGTGCGCAGGGTCGGGGTTAATACAGGTTTTAACATTGGTCCTGTAGGCGGAGAACTCTTTTTATCGAATATAAAGGATATGTCGCGAGGTGGTACGGTAACTGGATTACGTGCCGCCTATACTGTTTCAGAAGATTTTCCCCTCGCTATAGGTGTTAATTTCATTACGGATGCAAATATGTTCTCTGGCCTCAAAGATAAAGATGAAGACAGTTATCCAGACGTGTTTGATGATTTTCCAGATGATAGCACTCTTTGGAATGATACAGATGGGGATGGCTGGCCAGATCCAGGGCACGGAGATAGCGTTCTAGATTCATTGGTTGATATCGATGCAGATGGGGATAATATCATAGATGCGGAAGAGAATATTTCTGATATTGATTTAAAAGCTACGCCATTCAGTCTAAAGGATAATACGGCATCAACAACAGGTTTAACATTTGATATTGGATATCCGATTCTTAGGTCTGATGCTATATCACTGATGATCTATGCAGAATATAATACATTAAATTTTCCTGCTGTAAGTACGACTGACTCCAGTTTCATACGGCAGGAAAGGTCTGGTAATGGTATCAGTGTACCGGGAATTCGTTCAACTCTTTTTGGAATTTTAAATCTTTCCCTGGAATACAGGATTATAAATGGTTCCTATATTCCCCAGTTTTTTGATCAGGCCTATGATTTAAATCGTGTTGTAACGTCTACAGTAGACAACCAAACCATTATTCGGACTAAGGATATGTCTGTTTTTCAAGAGTACAATGATTCAACCGGATCAAGTGGACTGTTTGGATCTGCAGGATTAAACCTATTGAACCTAGTGGATTTTTCTGCATCCTATGCGAATATGAAAGCAGATACAACAGAATTAAAGAGTTTTACATCCTTTTTGAGCCTGAATACGGATAACATTCCCAAGATCAGTTCTGCCATGGCTTACTACCAGAGAAACAATGATGACAATCCCTTTGATTTTGAAAACCCAACTGAGAATACTATCATGGGCTATCGTGTTGGATACGAGTTGAGCAAGGGTGTAAGTCTGATCTGGGATTTTCGCCAGTTTTATCGGGATGATGGAACGGGTACTCTAGAAACAATTAAGCAAACCACCATTGAAACCACATTTAATTTTTAATGTTTAAACCTATGCTTAAGTACACACTGAGTGCATTGATATTTCTTGGTGTTCTTGGTGCCCAAACAGATGTTATTATTCTCAGCGACAATGTGGGCGCTGAAATCGATGAACATGAAAACCGGTTTTACAGGGTGTTCCCAGAAGAAAAGGGACTGGTTGATGCCCAAATTGTGCGCATCAATGAAAATAAATATAGAATATTAGTCGTTAAGAATGTTAATGGAAAGATAACAAAAGTTAGACGCTATATTGACCAGGGCGAGTTTGATACACTAAAACAGTATGTGGATTTACAACCCAGGTTCACGGAAGAAGAAAAAATTGCAATGTACGAAGGTATGGATTTCCTCCGTGCCGAGAAAATCGTAAATGAGATATCAAAACCCCAATTTGTGGTTCTTTTACACTCAGGTAAAAAGAAATTAAAGGGGACTTTGTTTAATGTAGAAGACAATGTATTGTATATCCAAACACCGACTACTATTGAGATGGTGAGTTTGAACAGCCTGGATAAATTATCTTACCGAGCTACCATAGGCGAGTATGAATACCTGCGCCCATATATTTATGGTGCCAGCGGTGCCACAGGGCTTGCCTTAGCCCGCCTTTATAATGAGCAACGGCCGACATTATACAATGATTTTGGTATACCCAGGAATGATTTGATTAGATATACGCAATTATTTGGTATCGTAATTGGATTGATTTTTAGTAGCGAAGTGTTTGATGCTGTCAGTACATTGTTGACACCTGCAGAGACTATTATCTTGTCAGAAGCTGAATATGAAAGTCAAAATTTTAAATAATCTACGGAGGATTCATGCCTAAGAAACCGGCTCCAGCCGCAGCGGAAGAGAGTGCTGCCCCGGCAGTAGACCCACAAAAACAATATTTAATGGATCAGTTTGGTAACCTGATGGAACAGGTTGGTGATGGATTTGGCGGACCGCTCCAGGAAGAATTGGTCAGTCGTCTTGAGCAAACCATAGCTGATTTTCATGAAGAAGTAAATGAAATGCTCACTAATCTCAAGGAAAACTCTGAAAAACGCCATGAACGATTAAAAGAGATCTGGGATAATCCCGATGCATCTGCTGATGCTGGGGGGGGTGATGAAACGGATGATAAACCGGATGGCGGCAGTGAAGAAATGAGTGAATGGGAAAAAAAGCTTGAAGCAGGTGGTGATGAACCAAAGGAAGAAGAGCCGAAGAAGAAAAAAGGATTCTTTGGGCGAAAGAAAAAGTAATCACAAATTTGGGGGTGAGAAGTCACCCCTTTTTTTTTATTTTATTTTTATACATCACCTTTGGCCAGATCTACAGCCAGGAACACACTAAAAATCTATCAGAATACACTCATCTAAAAAAAAGAGTTTACAGTTTTACAAAGTTGGATTTTATAACAGCGGAAGGTGAGTTCAACGAAGCAATTTGTACCTTACTGATTCCAGATCTGAAGGAAGACAGCCCTCCTTTTGTGGCAATCTATTATAAACGTGATAATTCAGAATGGTTTACGGAGTCGCTCTACCGCAAACGACTAAGGTTTAACTTTAAGGATGGAATCCTGAAACTGGACCAGTCCAATTTCTGGGATTGGTTTGAAATTGCTGAAATTAAAATTGTAGTAATCTATTGATTGATGATTTACCTGATCTCCAATCGCAGTATATTAAAGGTCAAAGTTTTTTTAAAAAATTAATTTCTGGCCGTGCTAGATGGGGAATTAGCGGTGCCCTGTAACCTGCAATCCGCTATAGTAGGATCGATGCCGACGCCAGGCTGTTGCTGACCAGTTTGGAAGAATTAAGTGGTGTTGAAGTTCTGGGCTGTTGCAATGGATATAAGGTGAACCCCGTCAGGCCTGGAAAGGAGCAGCGGTAAGTCTGAATATTCATGTGCCGACAGAATCCGGAATGGAGCTGGCTGGTTGTTTTTGAATTGGAACCGGGATAGTCAAACGCTGGTGCACGGCCGAATAATTTTATGGCATACAAAGTATTATCACTCAAATGGCGCCCCCAATCCTTCAAGGACGTGGTGGGTCAGGATCATATCACCCAAACGTTGATCAATGCATTTGACCAGGAGCGTATTGCACAGGGATATATCTTTACGGGCCCCCGAGGTGTGGGAAAAACTACCACTGCGCGAATTCTGGCTATGGCTTTAAATGCTGATGGAGGTCCATCAGCTGATTTTGATCCAGGCTCAGATATTTCCCGTGAAATTGCAGGTGGTAGATCTCTGGATGTACTTGAAATTGACGGCGCATCCAATCGAGGTATTGAAGAAATTCGCGGCTTAAGAGAGCAAATAAAATTTTCACCCATGCATGGAACCTATAAGGTTATCATTATTGATGAAGTTCATATGCTTACTACCCAGGCTTTCAATGCCTTATTGAGAACACTGGAGGAACCGCCTTCCCATGGAAAATTCATTTTTGCAACTACGGATATTCACAAAGTTCCTGCCACAATCATTTCTCGGTGCCAGCGGTTTGATTTTAATCGTATTTCATTGGCAGTTATCTCGGAGAGGCTACAGTACGTCATGAAAGAAGAAGGAATTTCCTATGACCCTGAGTCCATTTATACAATTGCCAAAAAGGCGGATGGGAGCATGCGAGATGCTTTGTCTCTATTAGATCAGTCGATTTCGTTTTGCGGAAAGGATATTAAGTACCAGAATGTTATCCAGGCCCTGGGGCTGATCACAGATGAACTCTATTTTAAATTTACGCGTACGATACGAGATAAAGATTACAGCGGAATGATCACCCTGTTGTCTGAATTCTCTGGATATGGTGTCCCGGCAGGGGAAGTATTAGTGGGCATGGGAGAGCATATCAGGAATATTTTATATGCCGGTGTAAAAGATGGAGAAACACTCTTAGAAATGAATAAAGAACATATTCAAAAATATATTCAGGAAAGTTCCCATTGGGATAAAAGGGATCTGCTGCGCATCAGCCAGACTCTTACCGATGTTTCATCCACTATTCGTCGGGCAGATGATCCTTATCTTTTAATGGAAATGACTGCATTAAAACTATTGGAAATGGATCAGTCAATACTGATTGATCAATTACTATCGGGAGATCTACCTGTTTCAAGTTCTCCACGTACCGAACCCCAAAAAACAGCACCCCTTTCTAAAGTTGAAAAACAATCAGATTCCCATCCCACAAAAACCGATGTTGAAAAAGATGAACACTTAGAAAACAGTCCTATGGATGTGAAACCCATTGCAAAAGATAAACCGATAGAAAAAGAGACACTCGAACCAGTACCTGCTGATCCGGGTTCGGATTTAACTCTGGAATCTGTTACAGGACATTGGGCATCCATCATTGAGAAAATCCACCTTGCACGTCCATCAATAGGTGCTATTGTAGAAGACTACACACCCATTGCAATAGAAGGAAATACAGTCCTGTTGCATTCTGGCGGGCAACGGGGTTTCAATGAAAAAATGATGGATCGGGGGACTCCTGCAATTGAAAAGATTCTTTCAGATGAATTAGGTAAACAATTGAAGGTGGGGTTCAAGCACAATGCGGAAGAAAAGGATGCAAATCAAGCTACTAAAAATAATAATCAGAAGGAACCAAACCCTAAAGATGAAAAAGTATTTAATAAAGTTGTCGAATTATTTGACGGAGAAATATTGCGTTAGGAGTGATTATGTTTAAAGGAAATATGTCTAAACTGTTGAAACAGGCCCAGGAAATGCAGCAGCAAATCGAAGATGTCCAGGGGGAGTTGTCAGATATGATTGTAGAAGCAGAGTCTGGCGGCGGTATGGTGACTGTAAAGGTTAATGGAAAACAGGAAGTGTTGGAGGTCAATATTGACCCGGAAGCCATGGCTGAAGATAGTGAAATGCTGGAAGATCTTATCATCTCAGCATTGAATAAAGCATTATCCCAGGCTCAATCCGATTCGCAAGAAAAAATGAACTCTGTGACAGGTGGAATGATGAGTGGATTGAAAATTCCAGGAATGTAGGTGCAGTCACTTCCTGACAGCGCTAATCGATTAATTGATGAATTTTCCCGACTCCCGGGGATTGGAAGAAAAACAGCCCAGAGACTGGCATTTCATCTATTAAATTCGGAAAAAGAGACAGTATATAGGTTGTCAGATGCATTAAAGGATATAAAGATTAAAGTCCAGGATTGTTCACTGTGCCATGGAATCACCGAAGATGACCCCTGCAAGATATGCAATGATGTTAAACGAGATGATCATTTACTCTGTATTGTTGAAAATGCATATGATATTTTTATTTTTGAAAAAACCAACAGTTTCAGGGGTAAATACCATGTTCTGGGTGGTGCATTGTCGCCCCTTGATGGGATTGGTCCGGATAATCTTAATGTGGACACTTTGGTTCGCAGGCTTCAGTCTGGAATGGAGATAATTTTGGCAACAAATCCAAGTGTGGAAGGAGAAACGACTGCACTCTACCTGGCAAAAGTGTTGGCGGAAAAAGATGTCACCGTGTCTAGGCTTGCACGTGGAATACCGGTCGGCGGTGACTTGGAATATGTGGATGAAGCAACATTGATTCGAGCTATGGAGGGCAGAACATCCGTTTAAATATTCCTAATATCCTAACGATCTTCCGAATACTGCTCACGCCAGTATTTATCCTTTTCCTGTTTTCTGAACATCATCTAAGCCATTCGGTCGCGTTGGTGATTTTCTTCATAGCCTGCGTTACTGATGCTTATGACGGATATTATGCCAGGAAATACAATCAGATCACGCCCGAAGGTAAATTTCTCGATCCTTTGGCGGATAAGATTCTCGTTTCTTCAGCATTTATATCGTTTGCTTTGTTAGACATTATTGATTTCTGGATGGTGGGCTTGATTGTTTTTCGGGATTTATTTGTTACCGGATTAAGAATGGCTATGGAGCAGAAAGGACTCTCAATGGTCACTTCAACCATTGCCAAAGCTAAAACGGCAGCTCAAATGTTTATTATTACTTTTATCCTATGTGTATTAGGTATCAAGGGGTTATCACTGGCGTGGGCTGTCTCTATGCTGGATATTGTTAAGGAATATAGTTTGATCTACAATCTGACTCTCTTTGTAACAATATTTACAGTATTCACTGGTTTGACCTACCTTTATGTAAATCGAGTGGCAATTCAGCAGTTTGTAGAAGAAGATGAGTCTCAAGTATAAACTGGCTGAATTGATAGGTACTGTGGTCTACGTAGGCCGAATGCCCATAGCTCCTGGAACCTGGGGTAGCCTAGCTGCGCTACTTGTTTGGTATATTGTTAAGCCAGCTATCAGTGACCCTTTACTTCTTCTCATAACCGGTGGGATATTTTTTATAGGTATAGCTGCATCGGAAATTTTGATTAAGGCCTGGAATGATACAGACCCTAAGGCCATTGTAATTGATGAATGGGTAGGAATGTGGATAGCGCTTTATCTTGTACCCCATGATATTAAATGGGGTCTTGTTGCATTCTTATTTTTTCGCCTATTCGATATATTAAAACCAGGACCCGTTCAAATTATGGATGATATGCATGATGCAATTGGGGTAATGATGGATGATGTGGTTGCGGGTATACTAGCCTGCTTGGTGACACAAAGCCTTCTGTATTTCAATTTATGAACATTGCCCTATTGTCTATTGGCAATGAATTACTTTCAGGAGATGCCCTTAATACAAACGCAGCCTGGATTGGAAGAAAAGTAACGGAACTTGGCTGTTTAGTTCAGCGGCAGATAACGGTACCTGATGATGGGCCATCAATTATAGATGGATTAAATCGTTTCATTGATTCAAAACCTAATTACATTATTATCACAGGTGGTCTAGGACCAACGGATGATGACATTACCCGAACCACACTTTTCAAATTCGTGGGCACAGATGCCGTATTCGATAATGAATATTGGTCCGTCCTATTGGAAAGATTCAAGCGATTTGGTATGGATATCCCTGAATCCAACCGCAACCAGGCATTGGTTCCAACATCGGGTGAAGTGATTCCCAATCCAGTTGGTTCAGCACAGGGATTCCAATTCAAGGTTGATGGTTCAATTTTGGTTGCCCTACCCGGAGTACCTGCGGAAATGAGATCTATGATGGAGCAAACAGTGATCCCCATGATTGCCAAATCTGTCAAAGAGCCAATTATTGTTAGAACGCTACGGACAACGGGGATACCTGAATCTGCATTGATTGAAAGAATCGCGGATCCAATCGACAGCGACCACAAATGTAATATTGGATACTACCCATCTCTTTATGGCGTGGATATTAGAATCTCCAGCATAAGGCAGGATCATGTGGATGGATTATCAGAAGAACTATATTCTTTGCTTGGTTTCATCATTTATGGTGAAGGCAAAGACACTATAGAGCATGTCATTGTGCATTCTGCAATTGAAAAGCATAAAACTGTGTCTATCGCTGAATCCTGCACCGGCGGGTTGATTGGACATCGGATCACAGAAATTCCGGGGAGTTCTACTATGTTTAAAGGAGGACTTGTGGTCTATAGTAATGCTGCAAAGTGCATGGTATTAGGTGTTGAGCAGATGTGTATTGATTCATACGGAGCTGTTAGTGCAGAAACGGCAGAACAGATGGCAACTAATGTCATGGAGAAATTTGGAACGGATTATGGATTATCAGTTTCTGGTATTGCAGGCCCTGGCGGAGGGACCGATGGTAAACCCGTTGGACTGGTGTATATTGGATTGGCTGATCCCAGCAACACAGAGGTTCGAGAGTATAAATTTGGTACGGACAGAAAAAGGAATAAAGTCAGATCAAGCCAGGCAGCCCTGGATTGGCTCCGGGTTACACTACAGAATGATTGAAAAGCTCTTGCGTACTTTTTTAGCGGTTCCGGTACCTTACGATGTCCGGTCGAAGAAAAACATGCTTTATTCTACTCTGGAAGGATCTCCTGCAAAAATCAATTGGGTTAAAAACACTCATCTTCATTTAACACTAAAATTTTTAGGGTATACGCCTGAATTATCCAATTCCGAAGTGATAGATCATATTGAAACTATCACTCGTGATATAAAGCCCTTCAATCTGACGATTGAAGAAACGGGGTGTTTCCCGATTCCAGAAAGACCTAGGATTCTGTGGATGGGGGTAACCGGTGATTTGAAACCATTAATGAATTTAGTGTCAAGTATTGAACGTACAATGGATGGGTTGGGATACCCAAAAACACGGCAGGACTATTCTCCACATATCACTCTGGCAAGAGTTCAATACCCCCAAAAATGGACACCAGATGTGGGCCTTTTTTTAAAATCATTCTATGATCCAATTGATTTCCCGGTGGATCGTGTGCAATTTTTCAGTAGCGAATTGCTGCCAACTGGAGCAGTTTATACTTTATTAAAATCATTTCCTTTAGGGGAAACAGTATAAGGAGACGCCATGTCAACGGAAACAAAAAAAGCCAAGGCATTGGAATTGGCAATTACCCAGATTGATCGCCAGTTTGGAAAAGGATCCATTATGCGTCTTGGCGAAGATCATACCCCAATCATGGAGAATTCAATTTCAACAGGATGTTTATCCTTGGATGTAGCCTTGGGAGTGGGTGGGGTTCCAAAAGGTAGAATTATAGAAATATTTGGCCCAGAATCTTCTGGAAAAACAACACTGGCACTCCATATTGTTGCCGAAGCACAAAAAGCTGGTGGATTTGCTGCATTCATTGATGCTGAACATGCTGTTGACCCCGAATATTCAAAAAAACTGGGGGTTAATACTGAAGAATTGCTGATCTCACAACCTGATACGGGTGAACAGGCCCTTGAAATATGCGAAACCTTGGTACGCAGTGGTGCCTTGGATGTGATTGTTATTGATTCAGTGGCAGCCTTAGTACCTCGCGCAGAGCTGGAAGGAGATATGGGTGATTCTCATATGGGATTACAAGCCAGGCTTATGTCACAAGCATTACGAAAATTAACAGGTACTGTGAGCCGATCCAATACAACGGTGATCTTTATAAACCAGATCAGAGAGAAAATAGGGGTTATGTTCGGCAATCCAGAAACTACACCCGGTGGAAGAGCTCTTAAATTCTATTCGTCCATTCGCATGGAAATACGCCGTATAACGAGTTTGAAAGATGGGGGAGAAATGGTTGGGAGTCGAGTACGGGTGAAAGTTGTAAAAAATAAGGTTGCCCCTCCATTCAAACAGTCTGAGTTTGATATTATGTATGGTCAGGGAATTTCATCTGAAGGTGATATTCTTGATCTCGCAGTGACAGGAGATATTGTTGAAAAAACCGGAGCCTGGTATTCCTTTGAAGATCTAAAGATCGGGCAGGGCCGTGAGAATGCTAAAACCTTTTTAACAGATAATGATGATATTTTAAAATCCATTACTGAAAAGGTCAGATCTTTCATGGGCCTCAATGGGGAGGTTGTGGAAGCTGACACATAAGATTCAATCTATTGTCCCGCAAAAGAAAAGAAAAAATCGATTCACCATTACGCTGGAATCGGGAGACGTCTTCGGAATTTCCGGAGACGTTTTAATTTCTAATCCACTGGATGCGGGTCAAATCCTTACGAAAAAGGCATTAGATGATCTCAAACGCATCGAAACACGGCAGCAGATCAAGATTAGAATATTACGCCTGTTGAGCTATAGACATAGAAGCAGGGCAGAGGTAATGACCTTGTTAAAAAGAAAAGGGTACAGCGAAGATGATATTGTTTTTGTATTAGATGAATTGGACTCTAAAGGATACATAGATGATAAAGCATTTGCCAAAATGTATGCATCCTATCTGATTAAGAAAAAATCATTGGGCAGGATTGCCGTCAAATACAAATTTTCCCAGCACCAAATTCCCCCTGATCTACTCAATGCCATCTTGGATGAGCTCTATGCGACTTATCCACCGGGGGAAATAGTGCAACAGATTATGGATAAGCGGATTTTGGTACGCGGGAATTCTTTAAAAGAAATGAAAAAACTAGTAAATACTTTAAAACAAAAAGGATTTAGGTGGCAAGACATAGAGCCTATACTTAATACAGTCAAATGGGGTTCATGAAACTATTTTCAAAAATGGATCTGGAATTTATCCAAAGAGCATTAGGCAGGGACCCTGGTAAAAAAGAATTAAATATTCTTTATAAAGCAGTTGAACCCGTATTAAAACTCCGGGACAGGATACCTGCCAGATTTATCAGCCAGGAGCCCACCGCTGTAGATCATTCACTCCGATATGAATTAAGGGAAATCAATGTTAATGGGCAGTGGACTGGAACTCATTATTTAATGCGAGAATGTTCATTGCTTGGAGTCTGGCCAAAGCAATTATCCTTTATCTGGCTTTTTACACCGCCAAAGAACACCATCAGGAAGATACATGATTTTGAGAAAAACCTGACCCAAGAGTTTGCTCCGGTAATTACCCATCATTTAGCATTGGATGCACCCATAAAAAAGTGTGGAAAAGTATGTGCCCTCGCCATCCTGGGCAATGAGAATCCAAGAAAAAAAGTGCTCAGTCAACAGTTATTGGGATTTATCAGAATTCCCAAACCTGGAAAAACACTGATCAATGAGAAAAAAATTCAGTATATACTCAACCAGACCGCACTATGTGTTGAAGGATTAGCCCTTGATGGGGATCATGGCAAGGATTTTCGAAAACTTCTTAAGAGAATTCCTAGCTCCGCATCGCTGGATTTTTCTTTTCCAAAACGGTACAAAAAAGGAGATGGTATTATCATATCCCAAGGACCGAGTGATAGTGCTGTAAAGGACCTTTTAAATGGAATGAGGTATGAGTACCAAAGAGTTGGATGCATACGGTCTGAACCGGTTCATACCTTACATTTTTCTGATGGACATGAACGCAGGTGGCCAAAAGACCTGACTTTGATTTCTGTCCATGGTAAAGATATTGCACATTCGACCGTCAAGCCTGATCCTGAGCGTTTGAGTAAACATTCATCTAAAAAGCCCGCACTGCTTACCATCATTAAGAAAATGATCAAAGCAGGGTACCCCAAGGTTAAAAAGAAAGAGATTTGTGGTGATACCCAACTGAAGATAATTCAGGTTTCAGATGGGCAATTTCTTCAAACAGGAAGAGATAGTTTTTTTCACGGAATTCGTTCTGTGGCTGATGTGGTGCGGAAAATAGCTCTATATGGTTCCCATATTGATGGATTAAGGGTTATGTCCAATGTAGACGATACCCGTTTCCTTGAAGGTCAGCAGACTGTTATTCATTCATTTGATTTAAAGAATAGGACCGATACGTATATACTCGATACATTTGAACTGAATCAGCACCTGGTGATCGGGCTTGGTTCTTTCATTAATCCAGTTGAATTGAACCATGATACAAATGATTTTCTAGTTCTCCTGGGGGGTGTAAAAGGTGAAATGGAAGATTCACTTTATGAAGAAATTTCAGGGATATCCCATTTTGCAGGTAAAAAATCATTTGACAGCGTTATGGAATACAATATCAACCAAGTGTTGGTGCAGTCTGTATCTTACAGCATCATTAAAAATGCACTGGCAATTGAGAAAGGTGGTTTAGTGTGCACCTTAATGTCTCTATATCGGTATCTTGATAGACAGTTTGGCATTAAAATTCATATAACTAGCAAATTAACGGCAGAAGAATTATTGTTTGGGGAAACGTATGCATCAGCCCTGGTTTTAATTGGGGAAAGGGAACTAATGGAATTTCAGCGAATTTGTATGCTCCATTCGGTTCCCTGCAGTACAATTGGACGACTACAGTTGAAAAAGGTTATATCCATAAATAACCAGTTAATAATTCCAGAGAAGATCTTGAATCTCATATCATCCGAATAATTGGATTTAATACCGGTACAGCAGAGCCACTTTTGTAAGATATATATACATATGCTCATTGATTCTTAGGAAATAAATTTTCACTTATACCATATTATTAAACACATATAAATATAATAATAATAATAGATAGCAATTGTTAGTAAAATAAATACTATAATATATAATGAAAAAAAAATGGGGCAGAGTTCATCATGACCTCGGACAGAATGAACGTCTACCCCTTCCACATACCAAAGGTACCAAACCAGCACCTTCAACGGTTAAAGTATTGGTTTATTTAATACAAGTCAAGGAAAAATTTGAATATAAAAAACAGGATCTGAAAACATGCAGATTGTACCGGTGGAGGGGCTCGAACCCCCACTCTCTTGCGAGAAATGGATTTTGAATCCACCGCGTCTACCAATTCCGCCACACCGGCAATATGGATGAAGAAAACAGGGGGCGGAACTTATAAGTCAAGTAAAGCCAGTGTCAAGGTCATGGAATTGGTAAATGTTAGAATTCGATATAAATTCTAACGGAGTTTAACCTGATATTTAGTTTAATGAGTTTCACCAAAAAAACAACAAGAAAATAATTATGATGAATACACCAAAATATTTACTTCAGAATGTTGAGAAATATGGCAATGAACCTGCCATATCAAGCAAGGATAGCTCAGGCCAGTGGCAAACAGATACATGGAGCGAATTCTATGATTCAGTCTTGGCGATTTCCAAATCTCTCATTGCCTGTGGTGTCGGGAAAAATGATAAAGTAAGTATTTATAGCTACAATAGAAAAGAATGGAATGGGTGTTATGCAGCTACGCAATTAATTAACAGTGTTGCTGTCGGAGTATATCATACAAGTTCATCAAATGAAGTAGAATGGGTTGTAGGCAATTCTGATTCGAAAATTGTTTTTTTAGGCAATAATCCAAATGATAATAATGAATCAGAAAAAATGCCAAATCATAGGTTGTTGACCATATTGGACAACCTTGATAAGGTTGAGTTTGTTGTGACCTTTGATGGTGTTGATCAGTTGGATCATGCAAAGATCATTACTTGGGAAAAGTTTATTTCAAAAGGTTCTAATATTACTGATTCTCAAGTTATATCACGATATGATGAGATCGAACCTGGTGGCACATCTTCACTAATTTATACATCCGGAACCACCGGGAACCCAAAAGGAGTCGAATTACTCCATAGAAATTGGACATTCACACTGGACTCTATTCTGTCCATAATGAAATTTAACCAGGGCGATCTTTATGTCTCATGGCTCCCTGGCGCACATGTTTTTGGGCAGCTGGTTGATAATCATTACTGGATTCGTAGGGCTATGCATATGCACATCGTGGACAGCCCATTGAATACTGTGGATTATGCAAAAGAAGTACAGCCTCATTTGTTTATTTCTGTGCCTAGGATCTATGAAAAAGTATATTCAAATCTGAAAGCTGCCATTGATTCAAATGCCATATTAAAGGTAGGCTTAAAGATTCCAGGTCTATCAGGTGTTTTCAAAGGAAAACTAAAAGCAGCTGCAGGATTTAGTAATGTGAAGTTCGCTATCAGCGGTGCGGCTCCAATCAATCCTGATATCTTGTCATTATTTCAAGATCTAGGAATTCCACTATATGAGGGCTATGGTATGACAGAGAATACAGCAGGAGCGACTCTTAACTATATGGGTAATAATAAAATTGGATCAGTAGGCAAAGCCATACCAGACACCCGCGTAGAATTAGCTGGAGATGGTGAGGTTCTGCTACAGGGTGACCATGTTATGAAGGGATACTATCGTAACGACAAGGCTACAGCTGAGACAATTATCGATGGATGGCTCCATACCGGTGATGTAGGCAAAATTGATTCTGATGGTTATCTTTCAATAACCGGACGCAAGAAAGAGATCTATGTAAGTTCTGCGGGAAAAAATATTGCTCCACTTGTTATTGAAGAAACTATGAAATCCATCCCAGTTATATCTCAATGCTTTCTGGTTGGGGATGCCCGTAAGTATTGTTCTGCACTGTTTACGCTGGATGTGGGTGCTATTCTTCGGGATAAAGTTGGGTTGGATCCTAATTCAATTCCAAAGGACCCCGCAGCACAGCTGGCTGTATTAAAAGAAAACGGCCATGAACTTTCTGATTTTACAGATAGTGATGATGTAAAATCAGAGATCCAATCTGATGTAAATATATTGAATGGGAGATTTTCCAACCCAGAGCAGTTGAAAACATTCTCAATCCTCCCTCGTGATTTTACTATTGATGATGGTGAGTTGACTCCCACACTAAAAATCCGTCGTAAGCAGATCAATGAAAATTGGTCTGATACGATCGAGTCAATGTATTCCGAATAAGCGTGGCCAATATATCATTTTTAGGCTGCGGATCCTGGGGTGGGGCCTTGGGATTTGTTGCTGCTCAGAAAGGGTCTACTGTTACGATGTGGCACCGAAGTTCTGCGGTGGTGGAATATATAAAAAAGACAAGGGTACATTACCTTGTACCAGAACTGCATTTTCCGGATAATGTATTGTTTACTACCGATGCTGAGGAAACTCTGGAGTCAGCTGATATTATTGTGATTGCTATACCATCGCAATCCATCCGAAATGTAGTAGAAGACTTGGTACCGTTATTTACCAATAATAAAATAATTGTCAATATTTCAAAAGGCATTGAAATTAATACTTTAATGACCGTAAGTGAGATAATTCATGATGTTTTAAATAATACTTATAGTAATACTGTAACTCTTTCTGGCCCAAGCCATGCGGAAGAGGTGATTACGGGGAATCCGACTACGCTTGTTTCAGCTTCCCAGGATGTGGACGCAGCAAAATTAATCCAGGAAGTATTTTTTAACGAAAATCTTCGTATATACACCAGCACAGATATCCGTGGTGTTGAATTAGGTGGTGCTATGAAGAACGTCATTGCCATTGCTGCAGGAATAAGTGATGGTATTGGGTACGGTGATAATTCAAAGGCGGCACTTATGACCAGGGGCATGGGAGAAATTGCTAGGTTGGGATTGGCTATGGGCGCTGACCCAAAAACCTTTTCCGGGTTGAGCGGTATCGGGGATCTTATCGTTACATGTCTGAGTCGGTACAGTCGCAATCGCAGAGTGGGCCAACTTATTGGAGAAGGGAAAACTCTTGATGAAATTCTAGCCAATATGCGCATGGTGGCAGAAGGTGTTGAGACAGCAAAATCCTTGCATCAGTTATTGGATAAATATAACGTGGAGATGCCTATTTCAGAGGGCATTTATCAGGTGCTTTTTCATGGTGCAAACCCAAAAGCATTGGTTGCGAAATTAATGACAAGAGAATTGAGCCATGAATTATAAAGATTTGACTTTCTTGGACCGTTTCCACTCTAATGGTAATTTCATAGTCTGCCCTTGTAGTTCAATGGATAGAACAAGTGCCTCCTAAGCATTAGATGCAGGTTCGATTCCTGCCGAGGGTACGTTCATTTAATACAATATTTAAAAAAGGAAATTATGCTAAAACCAAAGAAAAATATTACCCGTAAGGAGATACAAAGAGATCCATTCCTGGAATCGGTTGACCAGGCCCAGGCCCACCTTGAAGAAAACAGGTCATTATATTTGAAGGCAGCAATCGGCCTGATTATTGTGTTATTAGGATATAATATAATGAATGAAAAAAGTACACAGCGTAAATTGGATGCTAGCGCTGCACTTGGACAGGCATTAGTTGCTTTGGACCGTGGCGATGTAAGTAATGCACAATTTCAATTGGAAACGGTTTTGAATGATTTTCAGGGAACAACCAGTTCATCTGTGGCTGGATACTACCTTGGGAAAATAAGATATGAAATGGGTGATGTTACTCAAGCGGAACAATATTTAACGGAATTTTTTAATGATAAACCCGTTGATATTATGGTTTCATCGGCTGCACTCATGCTTTCAGATATTGATGCACAGGGGAATGATATGAATGGTGCAATTTCTTATCTAGATCAGGGGATAAAAAAAAGCAGGGATGAACACACGTCCAGGATGCTTGAACTTTCCAAGGCGCGCTTGTTCCTTAAACAGGGCAATCTTGAGGGTGCCCGTGGCATAGTTGACGGACTGTTAGCTAATAAAGATCTCAGCAGTGAACAGAAGCAGGCTGCTGAAGAAATCATCGGAAATATCGTGGGCTAAATACTTGTTAAACACATAGATATCCCGTAAAATCGCGGGCTGAAAAGCGGGTGAGAGCCCGCTTTTCTTTTGTTTGAAATGAATGATACATTGATAAGCATAGTTAAATCTCATCTTTCGACAGGATGCGTCCTTTTGGATGTATCGGAAGATAAACGGGGGAATTACATTCGTATTGTCATTGATTCTGCAGGTACTATAACGCTGGATGATACGACACAATTATCCCAATCCTTGCGAGATTCCAATGAGATTGATGCACGATTTCCTGGAGGTTTTCGACTAGAGGTAACATCACCCGGACTGGACCAGCCGTTACAGTATCCGTTCCAGTACCAAAAAAATATAGCCCGTCAATTAAAGGTCACATTTGTGGATGGTGAAATAGTTCGGTCTATGACTGGTACAATCGTAGATGCAGATGATGATTCTGTTACATTGAAGGATGGTATACATTATGTCCACATCTTATATGATCAAATTAAATTAGCTAAAGTAAAAATTTCGTTTAAATAACGCGCAGGAGATATTTTGGTTAACAGAGAACTTATTGAAGTCTTTTCAGAAATAGCACGGGAAAAGAACGTTGAACGTTCTGAACTCGCTACTATACTCGAAGAATTATTCCTATATGTGATCGAAAAAGAATATGGTGATTCATCCAACTGCAGTTGTATTGTGAATCTTGATAAAGGTGAAATCGAGATTTATTCAGAAAAAACTATTGTGGAAGAAATTGATGATTATAAGGTAGAAATCACTCTGGAAGATGCCATTAAAAAAGAACCGGATGCTATAGATTTGGAATTAGGTGATGTGTTCGTAGAGGTCATTGATCCTAGGATGTTTGGCAGAAGATTAGTCACTACGGCAAAGCAGTTTTTTGCCCAGAGACTCAGAGATGTGGAACGAAATTATATTTACGAAGATTATGCTACCCGAGTTGGGGAAATTGTTATTGGTGTTGTGCACCAAGTGCAGCGTGATGGTATTTTTATAAATATTGAACAGGCTGAGCTACGGATGCCTAAAAGTGAGCAGATTTATTCAGAAAGATACCGCCGTGGAGAAACGCTTCGAGCTGTAATAAAATCCGTTGAGGTAACGCCTAAAGGTCCGGATATTATAGTCTCTCGCAGCGATAATCATTTTTTGCACAAGTTGTTTGAATTGGAAGTTCCTGAAATTGAGGATGGGATAATTGATATTACATCCATTGCGCGCCATCCTGGTGAAAGAGCCAAGATCATTGTTCGTTCTAACGATCGTAGGATCGATCCTGTGGGTGCCTGCGTGGGTATGCGGGGCAGTAGGATTCAGGCCATCGTTCGTGAATTAAATAATGAAAAAATTGATATTGTTAATTACAGTGAACAGGCCGAGATCCTTGTGAGTAGGGCTCTTTCTCCAGCAAAGCCGGTCCAGTTGTTCATTGATGATGAGAAAAATTACTGTGTTGCTCTATTTGATGATGATGGTCTTGATGCGGCTATTGGTAGAAATGGCATGAATATTAATCTGGCATCTAAGATCACAGATTATCGGATTGATGCTTATGGTGTAAAACAGTATGAAAGAATACAGGAAGATCAGAAATCATTATTAACCGAAATTGATGGAGTAGATCAAACGACCGCTGAATTACTCAACTCTATTGGTGTGACTGTGGTGTCCGAGCTGCTAGATGCAGAAATGGATGACCTGTTATCTGCCAAGGGAATTGATGATGAATCATTGGATGAAATATTTGAGGCGGTTCAGTCATTTGTTGAACGGGAAGTAAAGACAGATGAAGAAGAAGTTGATGCTGTTGATCTGGCTCCGCATGCGAGTGAACTGATTGTTGAACAGGATTCTGATCTCGGACCTAATAATGAAACTGTCGAACCGGAGCCTGAAGAGTCTGGAGATCTTGATAGCGTGGAAGAAATTGATGGAGATGATACTGAAGATGGCAGTGGTGAAGAAGATGAACCTGTAATAGAGAGTGCCACATAAGTTATGGCCAAGACCCGAATCTTTCAAATTGCCAAAGATCTGAATATCTCTCATACGGATATCCTTCATTTTCTCAAATCCCGGAATATAGAAGTTTCTAGCCACATGTCGCCTGTGGATGAAACAGTTCACCAGATGATCATGGAGGAATTTGCAAAAGATAAGGAGCTGGTTGATAGATTTCGTAAAGAAAAGGTAAGACGCGAGATTCATGACACGCGTTTAAAAGAGCAACAGGAATCAGCAAAAAAACTACAATTGCTTTCCTTGACTGAACAGCGTGAATTGGAAAAGGAAGAGATTAAAAGAAAAGCCGATAAAGAATTTGAAGAAAAGAAACGTCTTGAAAAAGAAGCACTTAAAAAAGAAGATGAAGCTGTCAAAAGTGAAAAAGAACATGATTCAAGAAAAAGGAAACAAGACACTCAAGAGAAAGGCCATAAAATTGCATCAAACAGGAAAGCCAAGGAGTTAAAAAAGAAGTTCAAAACATCTAGAAAATTAAGGTCGATCAATCTTTCAGATATCCAAACTGAAATTGGGGCAGGGACCAGCAAACATTCATCTGTTAAAAAACCAAAACAGCAAGAGAAAGTTCATCAATCGGTAAAGACCAAGGTTAAGGGAATTCTGGCCCAGATGGATACGAAATCTAAGAAGAAATCTCACAAAAGAAGCAAAGTAAGAGAAGGAGATGAAGTTTTAGAAACGGTTGAAAAATCAACTTTGCAGGTAGCAGAATTTTCAAATGTAGAAGAATTAGGGAAGATTTTTGAAGTAACATCCAGCGATGTAATTCAGATCTGCATTGAACTTGGGATACTGGTAACAAAAAATCAGCGTATGGATTGGTCTATGATTGAACTCCTGGCTGAACATTTCGGATTCATTGCAGAAAAGATCACAGATGTGGGTGAAGACCTTTTTGATCTTGAAAAGAGTGAAGATGATCTTAAAAATGCTATTCCACGGTCTCCCATCGTTACGGTGATGGGACACGTGGACCACGGTAAAACAAGTCTGCTAGATTACATTCGTGAAACCAAAGTAGCTGAAGGTGAATCAGGCGGGATCACGCAGCACATTGGAGCATATAAAATTGAATACAATGATCGCCAGTTGACCTTTCTGGACACACCGGGTCATGAAGCGTTTACAGCCATGCGTGCACGAGGTGCCCAAGTGACGGATATAGTCATTCTTGTTGTAGCCGCTGACGATGCGGTCATGCCCCAAACCATTGAAGCCATCAGCCATACAAAAGCTGCCGGCGTCCCCATGGTGGTGGCCATAAATAAAATGGATATACCGGGTGCGGATCCTGAAAAAGTTCGTCGGTCCCTATCGGAACATGAAGTATTAACTGAATCCTGGGGAGGTAAGGTGCAGGATATTGAGATCAGTGCAAAAACTGGAGATGGCATAGATAATCTTATGGAAAGTCTATTGCTTGAGACCGATGTGCTGGAACTCAAGGCAAATAAAGACTGCAATGCACGGGGAACCGTTGTCGATTCTAGATTGGATAAAGGATTAGGTCCGGTTGGAACAATCCTTTTACAAAAAGGAACTTTAAAAGTGGGTGACCCTTTTCTTTGCGGCGATTTCCCTGGAAAAGTACGTGCCATTACGAATGAGCACGGGACGCGGCTAGAAAAAGCGGGGCCATCGGATGCTGTACAGATCCAGGGTTACATGCAGGTGCCACAGGCAGGCGATCTTTTTGCAGTTTTGGATGATGAAAAAGAATTAAAGCGGATCTCAGGTGAGCGCCAGCGTATCCGGCGTGAAATAGAACAAAAGAAAATGGCTTTCTCCCTGGATCAGATGTCATCCCTTATCAAGGAAGGTACAATGAAAACACTGCCCTTGATTATCAAGGGTGATGTGGATGGTTCTGTAGAAGCTCTTTCTGAATCCCTTGAAAAAGTAAAAACGGAAGAAGTGGGAATTAAAGTGATCCATAAAAGCGTAGGCATGGTCACTGAGTCAGATGTTTTATTGGCCGAAGCGTCTAAGGCAGTCATAATAGGGTTTCACGTGCAGGTCAGCTCAAATGCTCGGCTGCAGGCTAACCAGGCAGGTGTAGATATTAGGACATACAATGTGATATACCAGGCTGTGGAAGAATTGACCCTCGCTCTGGAAGGACTATTGGAACCAGACCAGGTTGAAAGCAGTCTTGGCAAGGCTGAGGTCCTGACCCAATTTAAAATTCCAAAAATTGGTTTTATTGCAGGCTGTAAAGTAGTAGATGGTCTAATCATTCGAAATGGGAAAGCCCGTGTAACACGGGAAGGCGAACTTTTAGCTGAGGGTCTTATCAATTCCTTAAAACGCCATAAGGATGATGCGAAAGAAGTAAAAGAAGGCTTAGAGTGTGGTATTGGCATTGATGGTGTTAAAAAATATCAGGAAGGTGACGTTATAGAAGTTTACGAGATCCGTGAAGTGAAACGTAAACTAGAATTAAGTTGAACTCAAATAAGCCCTATAGCCGCATGGATCGGGTAGCTAATCAGGTCCTGGATATTTTATGTGGCATTCTTACAAAAAATATAGATCTATCTCAATTGGGATTTGTTACGTTTACCCACGTGGATATCTCTCCAGATCTTCGATCTGCTAAGGTATTCTATTCTGTGCTAGGACGAAAAAAATCAGATGAAGAAATCAATATTGAAATAAACAAAAGGCGAAAAGCATTCAAGAAATATATGAGCCCTGAATTACAGTTGAAGAGTACACCTGAACTTCGGTTTTATCATGATGAAAGTTTTATTTATGGTGAAAAAATTAACCAACTGCTAAAAGATGCTGGAATCTATGGAGATGATCATGATTCTGAACCTTCATAAGCCCGTGGGCTGGACATCATTTGATGTTGTAAAAAAAGTCCGATCTATTATAAAAGAAAAAAAGGTTGGTCATGGAGGCACGTTGGATCCGTTTGCCGAAGGAGTGCTCATCATCGGTACGGGTAAGGATACTAAGAAACTCACATCCATCACTAATGCAGATAAAACCTACATAGCTAAAATTTGTCTTGGGAAGATTACGGATACGCTTGATACGGAAGGTCAGGTGATTGAATCAAAACCGGTACCAAAAATAAATGCTACTGATATTCATAAGATTCTGAATTCATTTCTGGGTATATCCTGCCAGATTCCTCCCATGTTTTCTGCAAAAAAAGTCAATGGTCAGCGCCTATATAAACTTGCTAGGAAGAATATTGAAGTCAAACGTGAACCGATTAATATTAATATAAAAAGCATTGATTTATTAAACTATTTGAATTGCAGTCTTTCGTTTTCAGTCACTTGTTCTAAAGGAACGTATATCAGGGTTTTGGGCAAGAATATTGCAGAAAGACTGGGAACAATTGGCTATATTAATTCACTGGTCAGAGTGCAGGTTGGGTCCTATTCAATTGATGATTCTAAAACAATTGAAGAGTTTCAGGCATCATGGAAATTATCCATAGCTTAAAACATTTTGAGCCTTTAACATCATCTGTTTTAACCATTGGTTCATATGATGGTATTCATCGTGGTCACCATGAAATTCTATCAGCAGTTGTTAACCACGCGCATGCCCGTCATGTACCATCGGTTCTGGTAACATTTGACCCCCATCCGCGGCATATCCTGGATCCAAACGCAGACAAATTATCACTGATAATGAGTATGGATCAAAAAATGGAAATCGTTGAATCACTGGGTATTGACCTATTATATGTTATCAATTTTACGGAATCATTCTCCAAAACATCTGCGCATGATTTTCTCGATAAATCCATTGTCCCCTTTTTTAACCCGGAGTATTTGATCGTTGGTTACAACCATCATTTTGGTAATCAAAGGGAAGGTAGTCCTCAGTTCTTGGATGAATACTGTATGCACCGTTCAATTGGATTAGAAATTTTTCAACCCATTTCAGACGATGGTCATAGTATATCCAGTTCCCGTATTCGTGAATTAATTCAGGATGGGTTTGTGCGTAGAGCAAATTTTGAATTGGGATCAGTTTTTGGATTTATGGCTGCTGTTATTTATGGCGTAGGACGTGGTAAAGAGCTCAACTTTCCAACGGCTAATGTGATTCCAGTTGAGAAAAACCAGTTAATGCCCAAACCAGGAGTCTATTTTACACGAGGAAGGATTATTGGACTTCAGGCGTATGGTATGTGTAATTTCGGGACTAGGCCTACCTTTGACGAGCATGAACTTGTTTTGGAAATTCATTTCTTTCATGATAAGCTAGATAACCTATATGGGAAAGAAATAAGAGTAGAGTTTTTAGAGCGAATAAGGGATGAAAAGAAATTTCCTTCCCCTGAAGAGTTAAAAACACAATTACAAAAAGATAAACTAAGATGCCTTGAGTTACAAGGTAAGTACGAATAGGAGTAAAAAATGCCTATCTCAAAGGAAGAGAAACAAAAATATGTTGAGCAATTTGGTAAAGGTGCGAACAATACGGGTGTGCCTGAGGTCCAGATTGCTATACAAACACATCGTATTCGGGAACTAACAGAACACGTGAAAGAACATCACAAGGATCATCATACACGACGTGGCCTAGTTCAGTTGGTTTCCAAAAGGAAGAAAATGCTGCGGTATCTAATGCGTACTAATGCAGAATCGTATGTACATTTAATAAAAGAGTTGTCCATTAGAGGTTAGTAGAAAAGAGAACTCACAAGAAAAGAAGAAGAAAGAAAATGCAAAGTAAAGAAAGAACAATCGCTGGAAAAACAATGCGATTAGAGACAGGCAGAATAGCCCGTCAAAGTAATGGTTCCGTTTTGGTAACCTATGGAGAGACAACTGTATTAGCTGCAGTCAATGCGGCTAAAGAACCGCGGGAAGATCTTGATTTTTTCCCTCTGCAGGTTGAGTACCGTGAAAAACATTATGCTGGGGGAAAGATCCCTGGCGGTTTTTTTAAACGGGAAGCAAGACCGGGAGAACATGAAGTTTTAACCAGTCGGGTAACAGATCGTCCTATTCGGCCATTGTTTCCAAAAGGGTTTAAAAATGAGACCCAGGTCATGATTACTGTTTTACAGAGTGATGGCGAAAATAATCCTGATGTATTAGCTGGTGTAGGCGCATCTGCAGCTTTGATGACTTCCACCATTCCCTGGAATGGTCCTATTGCATCGGTTCGGGTTGGACGAGTGGGTGGTGTCTACGTAGTGAATCCAACTAGAACTGAACTGGAAGACTCAGATATGGAAATGGTCGTTTCAGGGAACAGCGAAACTATTGTCATGGTTGAGGGAGAAGCAGATTGTATTTCTGAAACAGAAATGCTGGATGCATTAAAACAGGGCCATGAAGTGATCAAAGAGATCATTGAACTTCAAAACGAATTGGTATCAACTCTGGATATTGTGAAGGATGAAGTTGTTATTCCTGAACCAGATGAAGATCTAGTTTCTGTACTTGATGAAAAAATTGGCAGCCAAATTGATGATATTATCAAGATTGTTGATAAACATGAACGATCAACGGCAAAAGACTCCATGGTTAATACCATTCTTGAATTATTGGATGACTCCTTTCCTGATGAAGGGAAAACCATTAAATCAATCATTAATGATAGATTCAAATCCGCTTTTCGTGAACAGGTACTTGCAACTGGAAAAAGAAGTGATGGACGTTCAACCACAGATATTCGTGATATAACTATTGATCCGAATATACTGGAGCGTACTCATGGTTCTGCACTGTTCACTCGAGGTGAAACGCAAGCGTTGGTTGTTACCACGCTTGGATCTAAGAGTAGCGAGCAGATTATTGACAGCATGGATGATGATTATAAGAAAAACTATTACCTTCATTATAACTTTCCTCCATATTGTGTGGGTGAAGTTGGCCGGATTGGTTTCACAAGTCGTCGTGAAATCGGACATGGAAATTTGGCTCAACGGGCTATTAAACCTGTTTTGCCTGATTATGATGATTTTCCATATACAATTCGCCTTGTATCAGAAATCATGGAGTCTAATGGCTCATCATCTATGGCATCCGTATGTGGTGGTTCCTTATCTCTAATGAGTGCTGGAGCTCCTCTAAAAGGCCATGTAGCTGGTATTGCAATGGGTTTGATCACGGATGGTGAACGTCATGCTATTTTGAGTGATATTCTTGGCATGGAAGATCATTTAGGCGATATGGATTTCAAATTAGCCGGAACATCCGATGGAATTACTGCCATCCAGCTAGATCTTAAGATTGAAGGACTATCGTTTGATATTATGGAAAAAGCTTTGGATCAAGCCAAGGAAGGTCGATTACATATTTTGGGAAAAATGAATGAAGTCTTACCAGAACCAAATGATATTTCTCCCTATGCACCTCGGATCTTATCTGTAACGATCAATCCTGAAAAAATTGGTGCCTTGATTGGTCCAGGAGGTAAGAATATCAAGAAAATAATCGAAGACACTGAGTGTGAGGTGAATGTTGATGATGATGGGCTTGTTACAATCGCCGGAGCCAATACCGAAAAATGCAACGAAGCTGTGGAATTGGTTAAGGCTATTACATTTGAACCGGAAGTTGGAATGGAATTTGATTCTACCGTAAGTCGAATTATGTCCTTTGGAGCATTTGTTGAGTTTGCACCGGGCCGGGAAGGCATGGTCCATATTTCAGAACTGGAGTGGCACCGTGTTGAAAAAGTTGAAGATGTTTTGAAACGCGGGGATAAAGTTCGTGTAAAACTGATCAAGGTGGATGACCAGGGCAGGCTCGACTTCAGTCGGAAAGCACTGTTGGAAAAACCGGAAGGATATGTTGAAAGACCCAAGCGGCCGCGTCGCGATGGGAATAGAGGCGGTAAACCATTTAAAAAACGACGCTTTTAGGTCCCATAATCACTATAAATATAAACGGTGGAACTGCGATTCTTTTGCATTTTCACCGTTTTTTATTAATATATCTTTGTAAAGTATATTAAATCATGATACCAGAATTATCCCTGCACTTTCAAAATCGGATGCCTTCTGTAATTCGGCAGGCGCAGATTGTTTTTTCTGAAAGAATAGATAGGGATTCGATCCAGGTTGTGAACCTAGCTATTGGTAATGTATCCCTCCCAATGCATCCTGCGATGCAGACACGAATGAATGAACTGGGAAATTCAAGGTTTTCTGACGGTATAGTAAAATATACACCCAGTGCGGGTACCCAGGAGGCCAGAGCTGCTTTTCTTAATATAATCTCAGCAGAAGGAATTGATACGTCAAATCTCTTCAGTATGGTTACGGATGGAGGGTCTGCAGCTATGGAACTAATGATGCTTGGCGTTTGCGGTCCATCTGCACAAAGGCCTCTCATGTTGTTGGATCCAGCCTATACCAACTATATAGAATTCAGTAAACGTCTTTCTATTCCAGTGGTTACTTCAGACCGGGGAATCTATGATGATGGAACATTTGCATTCCTTAACCTGAATTCAATAGAATCATGCATTGAAAAGAATCTCCCATCAGCCTTACTTGTAATCCCATATGATAATCCTACGGGACAGTTTTTATCACAGGGTACACTATTAGAACTTGCCCAGCTATGCGTGAAGCACAGTTTATGGTTGGTTAGTGATGAGGCATACCGACCTTTGTTTTACGGACAAGAAGAATCATCCAGTATATGGGCACTATCTGAACATGATGTTCCAGGAGTTTCCGGTATTCGAATTAGTATTGAATCTTCATCAAAGATCTGGAATGCGTGCGGGCTCCGAATTGGTAGTTTGATTACAGATAACAAGGAGTTCCATGCTAAAGCAATATCAGAATACACTGCAAACCTATGCGCCAATGCTCTGGGGCAGGAGATATTTGGCGCCCTTGCCCATGAAACTCAACACGACATTCAGGAATGGTATAAAATTCAACAAAATTATTACAGATCTATTATGGTCCCCTTAAGAAAGAACCTGATCAAAGAAATTCCCGGGTTAATTGTGACTGAACCAGAAGCTGCCATCTATTTTATCATTGATTTTAAAAATATCTGTGATCCATCCTTTGATGCAAGTGCATTTGTACACTATTGTGCATCCGAGGGTAAAGTTGTATTGGACGGAAACACCTATACCTTATTACTGGCACCCATGAATGGGTTTTATTCAGAACCAGATAAAGGCAAAACACAAATGCGTGTAGCCATGGTAGAAACACCAAACCTGATGGAAAAAACTCCACTCATCTTAGCAGAACTATATTACACCTACCAGAGTAGATAATATAATACATTTCTCTTGAACGATGTTTCTATCTTCGTTAATTTAAAGTATAACTTTAAGTAAAATCGTTTTGTGGCAAAAGTACAACCCAAGGTAAAAAAACTATATTATTCAATTGGAGAAGTGAGTGAACTCACCCAATTAAAGGCCTATGTATTGAGATATTGGGAAACGGAGTTTTCCCAGTTAAAACCACCAAAAAATCGTGCAGGTAATAGGACCTACCGCCAGAAAGATATCGATATGATTCTGAACATAAAGGATCTGTTATATAATAAAAAATTCACAATTGATGGAGCACGGGCTGTATTATCAGGCAAAGAAGCTGCCCCGGAGAATACCATGCAGTCTGAATCTTTAAACGAGAAGCAAAAAGTAATTATGAAAAAGATAAAGGAAGACCTGGGAGGAATTTTATCAATTATTTCTAAATAAATATTCGGAGCGTGGCGCAGCCCGGTAGCGCACCACAATGGGGTTGTGGGGGTCGCAGGTTCAAATCCTGTCGCTCCGACTTAAAAAGACTCGAAAGAGTCTTTTTTTTTAGAATAAAAAAGTAAATTCCGTAACTGGAATTCGCCCATGTTCAATACCGCATTCATTTTTATTAGTCTTACCCTATTTATTCTGATCATGGGCACAATATGGATGAGAGTTCCAAAGGCATCCATTCCACTTGGCCTGATCTACATGATATTTATGTTATCAAATCGGAAAACAATGGAGGGACATCAGGACTTAGTTGTAAATGATGAATCAAAACTTGTAGTTCTACGAACATCTCCAGATAAAAAAGATATTGTTTCAACACCCGTTGAGCCATTGAAAAGGACTCTTAAACCCCAACCGTTAACATTCGACATAAATCCTATAGTAAAGATTGTTGAACAACAACCAAAAATAATTAAAAAACCAAAACCTGACCTGCAGAATGTTGTGGATATATTAAAGATAAAAGATATGAAAATCTGTAAAAGTATTTATAAGAGAACACCCGTTGGTGCAGATGTTATTTTTACCAATAACGTGGATTCACTTTACTGCTATACTCGGATTCAAAATACAGGTCCAAAGAAGGAAGTAAAACATGTCTGGTATTATGAAGATCAAATTATGACCCAGGTTAGGTATAATGTTAAGAAATCAAACATTTATCGTTCCTGGACAAAAAAAACAATTTTATCTACCCAGATAGGGCGGTGGCGAGTCGATGTGCAGGATCCAGATGGAACTATCATTGGCTCCAAGAAGTTTGAAATAAAAAACATTTCAAATCTCAATTAGCATCTTGAAACATTTCTTACTACTGGCAGTATGTATTCTTGCCTGCAGGACTGTTATCAAAAAAGAAACAATCCAAATGGATTGGACAGAGTTCGATCTGGATCTACCTCGTGGTATTGTGGTATATCAAGGTAGAAATAAAGAAGTTCCTTTAAAGGCATGGGTAGCTAAAGTTGATCTTTCAGATGATGATATTTCCGTACGGGTTTTATCTTCATCTGATATTGACCGTAAAGAGTCTCTACTCCAATTTTTAGAATTTACTGGTGCACGGCTAGTAATGAATGGCGGCTATTTTAATGCAGATAAGAACCCGGCTCAGCATGTAGGTTTATTAAAAACTCGAGGGACACTTGAAGAACCAGCCAGCTCATCTGTTATACGGGATTCTGAGCGCTATTTTATCACCCGGGGTGCCTTTGGTGTAAAACACGATGGTTCTGTTGATATTGCCTGGTGCGCAACTAAGAATGATTCAATTTTTGAATGGAAAAGTCCATTGATTAATCGTCCAGGTTTTTCACTCGATGCACTTCCATTCCATTCAGCAGAACATTGGAATGTCAGGGATGCAGTTCATGCTGGTCCTGTACTGATATCCGATGGTGCAATCAATGTCACGACAGAGGATGAAGTCTTTTTTAATACACCTGTATCTGGTATACAGCCTAGGTCTGCCATTGGCTATACAAAGGACAATGATCTTATATTGATGATTGTAGATGGCAGGCAACCGGAAAGTCGTGGTGTTTATTTGGAGGAGTTGGCGTTCATGATGAAGCAGTTCAGTTGCGAGGAAGCATTAAACTTGGACGGAGGAGGTTCAAGTGCCATGGTTGCTGATAGCCGTCTATTGAATCGTCCTGCTGGGAGGACGCTCCAGAGGGAAGTGATGTCTGCTATAGGAATTTTTTACAAGAATTAACCTCTATGCTCCTTGTTAGGAAAATCTATGATTGGGTCTTATCCTGGGCAGATAAACCATCAGGGCCTGTTGCCTTGGGAGCAATGTCCATGGCAGAAGCATCATTCTTTCCTATTCCCCCAGATGTATTGCTGATCCCGTTGGCGCTGGGCAAGAGAGAAAAAGCTTGGCACTTTGGACTAATTTGCAGTGTATGTTCTATTCTGGGTGCTGCGTTTGGTTATGGAATCGGATTTTGGGTATGGTGGGCAGAACCCAACGTGTTCACAAGTTTCGCCCAGTTATTTTTTGATCATATTCCTGGCTTTACATACGAATCATTTGAAAATATCAAATCTCTGTATGATGAGTATAATTTCATGATCATTTTTACAGCTGGATTTACACCAATCCCATTTAAGTTATTTACCATCAGTGCTGGTGCATTCAATATCCAATTTCCTATGTTTATCCTCGCAGGAACGTTGAGCAGAAGTGCCCGATTTTTCCTGGTTGCATTTTTAATTAAAACCTACGGTGAACCCATTCGGAAATTCATTGACAAGTATTTCAACCTACTGGCAATAGTTTTTACTGTTTTACTTTTCGGCGGATTCGCTCTTGTAAAATATATATTGTAGGATTCGGGGTGTGGCGCAGTCCGGTTAGCGCGCGTCGTTCGGGACGACGAGGTCGGGAGTTCGAATCTCCCCACCCCGACTGATGCGAAAGTTAGGAAAAACCAAATAATCCAATAATTATTTATACTTTATAGAGTTCCTTTAGGTCAAAAAGGAACTTGCATTATTTCAACCTACATTGATCAGCTGATCTATTTAATTTTCCAATATCTGGAACCATCATCTTTCCTAGCTAAGTAATGTCTGGAGATTAGTTCTCTTCTGAGTAATGGTACATCATTGAATGAGTGATAGTGATGAATAATTACATTAACATCTTTTTCAGAATATTGTTTATCAAATTCAAATTTCGATGATAAAAATTCAATAATATATGTTTTATCAGATTGTTTTTTTGGCCATCGTATTATTTCATCGAATTCATTTATTAAAGTCTTTTGAGTCATTTAGTTTATTTCACCCTTGATATCTTTATAAACATTTTAATATTACTTATATGTAATTTAAGAGTATGGATAGGATCAGGCTTCTTTTAAGAATCATTGGGTATGCTGGGTTTAGTTTATTTTTCATCCAGATCCTAAATCTCTATCTTGAGATATTTAAACACAATGTCCAATTTATAAAAATCTCCTTTATCACAGGAATTGTTTCATTGTTCATACTAGTATTGGTTGATCGTTTGATTAATAAGGAAGACAAATATTATGCAAAACACGTGGAAAAATAAAGTATGCTGATCACAACTCAAGATCAACCCGCAGATCATCGTATTGTAAAAACATTCGGACTTGTTCAAGGCAGCACAATCCGTGCCCGGCATATTGGCAATGATATCCTTGCCGGCCTTAGAAATATAGTAGGAGGGGAAGTCCATGAATATACAAAAATGCTGGCAGAATCTAGGGAACAGGCCTTGGACAGGATGAAGTCTGAAGCAGAGAAATTGGGTGCAAATGGAATTGTATGCATGAGATTCACTACATCTACAATTATGTCTGGTATGGCGGAATTTCTTGCCTATGGGACTGCTGTACAATTAGAATACAGTGCTAAAGATGATTAACGCTGTTGATTTTGATGAATTGACCTTATATATTTGCAATCATGAATAATGAATTTCATATTAGTTCCGAAGATGAAGACCAGTGGATGGAAGGGC
>Ga0208765_1000225_pt1 | contig 36879 bp, 29 predicted proteins | sample ETNtaG_2_FD_185783 | JGI IMG/M metagenome (GOLD analysis project Ga0208765, IMG submission 185783) | Marine microbial and viral communities from oxygen minimum zone, Eastern Pacific Ocean - ETNP201406SV203 (SPAdes) (version 2) | ecosystem: Environmental > Aquatic > Marine > Oceanic ...
AGCAATTTGTTTTCCAGGCTGTAGCCTCCAATTCCCAGCTTTCGGATATCCTGATCGATCTCCGGCATGCCGGCGTAGGTCCGTACCGCCTTATCCTTTTCTTCAATTTCCACCATTTGCGCATTGATTTGGTCCAGACGGGCGCGGAGCACTTCCAGGTTAGCGGCAACAGTTTTGTAGTTGGATTTGAACTCATCCAACCGCTTTTCGTAAAGATATTTACTTAAAAAATCACCACTGATAAATAGAAATCCAGCCAATACAATTGCAGTGACTATCGAGAGGGAAAGGACCTGTACACGGGTGAAATGCCACTGACGAACGCCAGTGTCCGATTCCCGGTGCAGAATATAATTATTGGATTGTAATGGTTTTCTCATGCCCGCTTTTTGCCTTACAGAACAGGATTTTACAGTAAAATTGGTTTTATGCCAAAGGATTTATAAATAGTAGTAGTATTATGCTTTTTCTTCTGTTTTCACAGTCTCATCGACAACTTGTGAAGCAGCTGGTTCAGCACTGGTCGAGTGAGAAAGGTCTGGGTCACTGCTGATTTCCAGGTCATCCAGGCCGTATTCCTTTTTCACCGCCTCGATTTCGTTTTCTTTCACTTTAATAGTTTCACCCAATTCATCCACCCGGCTTACAATTTCAAAAAACTCTGTATGACCGGAAAAGGTGGCCATGTGGTCATTTTTCGTATGGGTATAGGCCAGGCGCCCCAGTTCTTCGTAGGCCCGCTCCACATCCCGCTGAAGTTGATGTATTTCGAACTTGATTTTTGAAATGCGGGTTAGTTCTTCCGTCTTGGACATGGCCACACGGCTCATTTCTTCGGCCTTCTCAACGGCAGAACTGCTCCATTCTTTCATGTTATCTTTTAAATCTTCCCAGAGCTTAGACATGGTTTTACTGTATGAAATCTAATTATGTTTGGTTTTGGATTGCTGAAATTACAATAAATATCTCTAAAATAGATATTAGTTCATCTTGCAACATGGATTTGCTTTACGGACTGAATATGCTCAATCTCAGTCAGGCTGGTCAATTGGGTCTCGGATAATTGACTGTCCACCCGTACCACGGAAAATGCCAATTCATCCTCATCGGTACGGCTGAGAAAATAGGCAGCAATATTAATATTTTCTGTACCCAGGAAAGAGCCCACATGGCCGATGACACCAGGCATATCCCTGTTCTCGATAAAAAGCATGGTCCCCTGCGGCATCACCTCCATATCATAACCGTTTACATTCACCAGGCGCGGACGACTTTGATCAAATACACTGCCGTCTAACCGCTGCTTCTGCCCATTGACACTCACAATTGTGGAGATCAGATTCGTATAATTGGTTTCCGTATTTGTATAACTGATCTGAAGGTTTACTCCAAGTTCTTTGGCCATGGCTTCGGCATTGATATAATTGATACGCTCGGGGACACGTGTTTCCAGCAATCCTTTTAAAAAGGCCAGTGAAATCGGCCTGGTATCCTCCATGACACCGGAACACTGCAGGACAACATCATGAATGGGGCCATCCGCCAGCTGGGCGTGCAGTTGACCCAACAGGTCGGATAAATCAAGGTAGGGCTGTATTTCCTTCAATATAGACAGATCGGACAGGCGCATGTTCACAGCGTTGTCGAGTTTTTCATGGAGCAGGTAGTCCCGAACCTGGGCACATACTGCCCTGCTGACGCCCTCTTTTGCTTCACGGGTGGAAGCACCCAGGTGGGGCGTTAAAACAATATTGGGCAAACCTACCAGGGGATGGGTATCATCAATAGGTTCAGACTCAAACACATCAATGGCGGCTCCGGAAATTTTATTTTCCTTGAGTACCTTGGCCAGGTCCAGTTCATTGATGATCCCGCCCCGAGCCACATTAATAATGCGGGAAGTGTTTTTCATCTGTGTAAGGCGCTCATAGTTGAAAAGGTTCCTTGTAGCATCCGATATGGGGACATGAACAGTAATATAATCCGCCGTCGTCGTTAAGATATCCAGGTCAACAATTTTCACTTCATCTTCATTGAATTGGTCCTGGCTCACATAGGGATCGTAACCCAGGATTTGCATGCCAAAAGATTGACAGCGTTCCAGTACCTGCCGCCCGATCTTGCCCAGGCCTACCACGCCCAGGATTTTATTTTTCAACTCCGTACCCACCAGCTGGTGCCTGTTCCATTCACCTTTCTCCAGGCCGCCGTGCCCCATGTGAATATTTCGGGACAGGGTCAGCATCATTGCAATGGTATGTTCTGCTGCTGAAATAGTATTCACATCCGGTGTATTCATCACCACCACACCTTTGCGGGTGGCCGCATTAAGGTCAATATTGTCGATGCCAACCCCGGCACGACCAATCACCGTTAGGTGTTTGGCTGAGTTGATAGCCTCAGCAGAAACCTTGGTGCCGCTGCGCACGATCCAGCCGTGGACATTTTCGGCAGCACCTCTTTTTTCCTCTGGATCTGCTTCCGGCAGATAAACCACATCCAGGTCGGCATCTTTCAGGATGGCCAGACCCGCTTCCGTAATGGGATCAGAAACTAATATTTTCATTCATTCACCAAAGTTAATTGTTATTGCTGTGCTCTGATAAGATTCAGGGCGGAACCTGCCTTAAACCATTCAATCTGGGTTTCATTATAGGTATGATTACACAAAATAACATCAAAAGAGCCATCGGTATGGCTGACCTTTACCGTCAGCTGCTTACCTGGTGAAAAATCATCCAGATCCACAGTAGTAAAGGTGTCATCTTCCTGAATTTTGTCATAATCAACTTTGTCTGCGAAAGTCAGGGCCAGCATGCCCTGTTTTTTCAGGTTGGTCTCATGGATACGGGCAAAAGAGCGCACCAGCACTACCTGTACGCCCAGGTGCCGGGGTTCCATGGCTGCGTGTTCCCGGGAAGACCCTTCTCCATAATTCTCGTCGCCGATGACGATGGTTGGAATGCCTGCTTTTTTATAGGTCCGCTGTACCGTGGGTACGGGGCCGTATTCCCCTGTTAACTGATTTTTCACAGCATTGGTCTGATTATTAAAAAAATTAACCGCCCCGGTGAGCATATTTTCAGATATATTATCCAGGTGACCGCGAAAACGCAACCAGGGTCCAGCCATGGAAATATGATCCGTGGTACACTTTCCCCTGGCTTTGATCAGCAGCTTTATTCCTGCAATATTTTCTCCATCCCAAGGTTCAAAGGGCACCAATAATTGCAGGCGTTCAGATTTTGGATTTACCTTTATCTCAATATCATCACCTTCCACTGTCGGCTCCTGGTAACCCAAATCTTCCACGGCAAATCCATTCACAGGCAGTTCAAGGCCATTGGGTACGTCTAAGTATACGTCTTCACCCTGTTCATTGACCAGAGAATCCCGCGTTGGGTCAAAGGTCAGGTCTCCGGAAATAGCCAAGGCGGTTACCAGTTCCGGGGAACCCACAAAAGCGTGGGTGTTGGGGTTACCATCCGCCCGTTTGGCAAAATTACGATTAAAGGAGTGGACAATTGTATTTTTCACTTCTTGTTCCGCGCCACTGCGGGCCCATTGGCCAATGCAGGGTCCACAGGCATTGGCAAACACACTGGCACCCAGCTGTTCAAAAATATGAATAAATCCATCCCGCTCAATGGTGTAGCGAACCTGCTCCGAGCCCGGTGTAATGGTGAATTTGGCCTTGGTAGTAAGCCCTTTTTTCACTGCCTGACTGGCAATAGAAGCGGCCCGGGAAATATCCTCGTAAGAGGAATTGGTACAGGAGCCAATCAGGCCTACATCCACTTTTGTGGGCCAGCCGTTTTTTTCGGCCGCTGTCTTCATCTTTGCAATGGGCGTGGCCAAATCCGGGGTGAAAGGGCCATTCAAGTGCGGTTCTAGCTTACTGAGATCAATCTCGATGAGTTTATCATAATATTGGTCCGGATTATTGTAAACCTGGGCATCCGAGCGCAGGTTATCTGCCATTTCATCTGCCAATTCTGCCACTGCAGTTCGTCCGGTGGCCCGCAGGTATTTACCCATATTTTCATCATAGGCAAATATGGAGGTTGTAGCACCAATCTCTGCACCCATGTTGCAAATGGTCCCCTTGCCGGTACAAGATAGATGATCAGCACCAGAACCAAAATACTCGATGATCGATCCGGTTCCACCTTTTGCCGTCAGGATGCCGGCTATCTTCAAGATGACATCCTTGGCAGAAGTCCATCCATTCAACTCGCCTGTGAGTTTGACGCCGATCAGTTTTGGAAACTTCAATTCCCAGGGCATTCCCGCCATGACATCCACCGCATCGGCGCCGCCCACACCGATGGCCACCATACCCAGCCCGCCGGCATTCACTGTATGGCTGTCTGTACCAATCATCATACCGCCGGGGAAAGCATAATTTTCCAGAACCACCTGGTGGATAATCCCCGCACCCGGTTTCCAGAATCCGAGGCCGTATTTATTGGAGACCGATTCCAGAAAATCATAGACTTCACCATTCACATCCTTAGCCTGGAGCAAATCTGCATTGGCGTGCTCCCTGGCCTGGATCAGGTGATCGCAATGGACGGTGGAAGGCACAGCAGCCTTTGCTTTTCCAGCCATCATGAACTGCAGCAGGGCCATTTGTGCAGTCGCATCCTGCATAGCCACACGGTCGGGGGAAAATTCCACGTAAGACACTCCCCTTTTAAAAGCTTCACTGGCTGGTCCCTGATACAAATGCGTATATAGAATCTTCTCCGCCAGGGTCAGGGGCCCTTTGGCTACAGTTCGGGCGGCACCGACCCGCTGGGTCATGCGGGAATAGACGCTTTTGATCATTTCCAGGTCAAACATAAATTTTGATGCTCCAAGTTATTCTATGGATTTCGGGAACAGAAAATATCCGCTTTCGTTATAATACGGACTGATTAACTTACCCAGTTAAACAGATACTTTCCAATGCAGTTCAACCGTGTACAGCGTAATTTTTTAGCTATGATTCGAGCACTAACGGTTGCCTTGCTTTTTTCCGGTCTGCTTTTTGGGAAAGTAACAAAATCAATCTTAAAAGAGGAGCCGGATGAACTTGTAATTCAACTGCGTATCGGTGCCCAAACAGATTCTGACCTGTTTCCAACCCGCATGATGGTGGGTTTACCCAGTGCGGATATTCCCATAACAGATATCCAATTTGAGCAAAGGTCTCAAATTCCTTTTCAGACGGAAATTGTAAAAAATAATAAATCTTTTGCCTGGAGTCAGCAGCAGCGAATTCAAAACCTCGAAACAGCAATCCTGACTATTTATCCATTAGACAACACAGGTGACTATTTTCAAATGATCACAATCCGACTCAAATTTGACACCCCTGGCAGCACCTACCGGCAATCCAGCCGAACAGAAACAATGCTGTTGGAAAACCGGGTCATTAATTGGACCACAGCCAAAAAATGGATTCATAAAGCTCCTCGCAAAATACAAAGAACATTGGAACTCCCACCCGGGCAGTGGATATCATTTCAATTGCTTGAAGATGGCATCACCTTCATATCAGCGGCGGAACTTTCTGCCATTATTTCCAACCTGAATGAACTGGATCCCAGGTCTTTCCAACTTTATATGAGTTCGGAACTGGGCCGAAGCAGGACCCAGGAACCCAACCAGGTCATTCCAGATAACTTAGTTGAGGTTGCCATACAGATCATTGGAGAGGAGGACGGCTTATTGGATGGTGATGATAAAATCATTTTTTATGGACGTGGCCCCTCCGGGTTTGACATTGAAGGACAGGAAATCAACTGGCACCAAAACCTTTATTTCAATTCTAACAAGGCCTGGCTTTTGATTCCTGATGATTCCTCCCTGCGCGGCAGGCGTACAGCCACTGACGAACCGCCAGAGACGGTGGATCTTGTTCTCGATTACGGCAACGCTTCCCTGCACAGCGAAACAGATTTGGTTAACCTGGCTGCTTCCGGCACCCTTTGGCTGGGTAATGCCGTTTCTGCCGGCGGTTCACAGGCCGTTATTGCATCTTTGCCGTTTCCCAAGGCTGGTGTCGATATTGAGATTAAAGCAACTCTGAAAGGGCACTCCCTTTCAGAAACAACCATCGCCAGTCATGCCATAGCCCTTCACCACATGAATGTCAGTGGAAACCAGATCGGCAATACAACGATCTGGTCCGGAACGGGAACCCGCACCATTTCTGATCCATCTGCGGATATTACCCCAGTTAACGGTGTCAATTATTTTCATTTTGTTAATTCATCCACCGATGGGAATTCGGCACCTTACCTGGATTATTTTGAATTGCAGTATGGACGGGAGTTGACCTTTGATGGAGGTTTTGAATTCAGTTCTCCTGTTCTGGGACAAAATGTAAGATTTATTTTTTCTGGAACAGTGTCCGCAGGTCATAGCCTGTGGGATATTTCCAATCCGTCACTTCCGGAAAATATTACAATTTCACCAGACGGTTACGCGGAATGGGCCGCCGCCCCTGATGGCCTGGGCAGGTTTGTGTTTTTTGACTCCGAGAACTTACCAGAAGTAGCAGAGTTGGTACTGGAATCAACGTCCCAGTTTACCAATCTGCGCAATACAGTCACTCAGGCCGATTACATTATCATTGGACCGACCGAATTTGAACCTGCCGCGCAGCCACTCAGGGAATTGCGTTCCCCGGCTGTCTACGCCGGCCTGGAGACTGTCTATGATGAATTTTCCGCTGGTAACCCTGATCCCATGGCTATCCGCACCTTTATCCAGTGGACCCAGGAGAACTGGCAGGCCCCTGCCCCTTTTGCCGCCTTACTTCTGGGCGATGGCGGCTATGACTATCGCAATATCACCGGGTATTCCACCATTGTTGTACCCACCATCCAGGTTCCCGGTACTAGGTCGTACGCTTCCGATGATCGCCTGGCTGCCTTGTACGGCAATTTGCCGGAAATTGCCCTAGGGCGCTTTCCGGCAAGAAATAGCAATGAAGTAGATGATTTTGTGGAAAAAATTGTCACCTTGGAAACAAATCCTGAATTCGGTCCCTGGCGTCAAACAGTAACCCTCATTGCCGATGACGCTGCCCGTCCAGAACCCAGTCACGGCTCTATTTCAACTGGGAAGTCCCATACCTTGAATTCAGAAGAATTGGCGGCAATGATCCCTTCTTCCATCTATACCGATAAACTATATATGATGGAATTTCCGGAGGTCAGTGATGCTTCAGCCTACGGCGTGATCAAACCGGATGCTACACAGGCACTGTTTGACCGACTGAATACCGGTACTGCAATTGTCTCTTACATTGGCCACGGCTCACCATACCAGCTGGCCCAGGAAAGACTTCTATATCTGGACCGCGGTGATATCAACAGCATGAATACTGGGTTAAGGCTCCCGCTATGGATTGTGGGTACCTGTTCCTTCGGTCACTTTGATGACCCCCTCACCGAATCCTTCGCTGAAGAACTGATCCGTCAGCCCCTAAACGCTGCTTCCATGATCATTTCCACTACCCGGGCAATTACTGTGACCGGCAATGAGCGCTATACCCAGGATCTGTTCCAAACCATGTTTGCTAATAATTCCGTTTCATCGGCTCCCGCAGGAGTGATCCTGCAAACCATAAAAGACGGAACCAGCGAAAGTGAATATTTTCATTTATTCGGGGATCCTGCCATGTCTTTGCCCATGCCCAGTGCATCAGCATCTCTTACCTCTATTGTGCCGGATACCCTGCGAACCCTGGCTACAGCATCTTTTTCCGGACAGCAGGAACTGACTGCAGGATCAGGTTACGGTTTTATTTCCATACTGGATGCAGCGCGCAGTGTCACCAGAGATTACACCATCAATTCTGAACCAGAGAGCTTATCCTATACACTGCCGGGCGCAACGCTGTTTCGAGGCCAATTCACGTTCCAGGGCATGGAATTTTCCGGGCAGGTACGTATCCCCCAGGATATTTCCTACTCCGGTGACCCGGCCCGACTCATGGTCTACCTTCATGATAATCAGCAGGATGCTGCGGGGGTTCTGGAGCAAATTCCCCTGGTGGGAGGCGGTATCACTGCTGATGAAATTGGACCAATCATTAATTTTGAAACCTCCTCAGGTCTGGTTCTCCGATCCGGGGATCACTTTTCAATGGAAGAGACGCTCATCATTCGTTTGTCTGATCCAATCGGCATCAATGTAACCAACGAAACCGGGCATGAAATCCAGATAACAGATTTGAACAGCGGTCTGTCGGAAACCATTACCCACCAGTTCTACTACGACCAGAACAGTATTACCACCGGTACTATAGATGTATTTTCCCTGAACGACGCCACGAACCTGCACCTCTTGGTAAAAGCCTGGGATAATGCCAATAATCCTAATGAGCAGGAAATACAGTTATCCAGAATATTTGAGTCAAAGTTAAAGATTTATAATGCCTATAATTATCCTAACCCATTTTCCAATATGACCCAATTTGCTTTTGAGATCACTTCCAGTGCCGAAGTGGAGTTGGACATATATTCCCTGGGCGGCCGCCGTATTAAATCCTTCGATCCAGTTGCGCTTCAGCCCGGATACCATTATATTGACTGGGACGGCAATGATGCTTTCGGAGGACAGTTGGCCAATGGCGTTTATTTGTATCGCTTAAAAGCAAAAGGAGCGAAAAATACAGAAACATATATTGGACGATGTGCGAAATTTCAATGAACCTGACGCTGTGAAAATACCCTTGATACTGGCTTCCGGCTCCCCTCGTAGAAAACAGCTACTGGAGCAAATTGGCCTGGAATTTGAAGTATGCCCAAGTCAGGTGCATGAAAACTTTTGCCTGAATTTGTCTCCGGAAGCATTTACAGAATACTGGGCTAAGGAAAAAGCAATGGATGTGGCGAAATCCAACCCCCAATCCCTGGTTGTTGCTGCAGATACAATTGTAGTTCTGGATCATAAAATTCTGGGTAAGCCAATAAATAAAAAAGACAGTTATCGCATGCTGAAAAGCCTTTCCGGTCGTACGCATAAAGTAATCACTGGTATGCACTTTTCCGCTGGAAAATATAATATTGACCGTACCATTAATGAACAAACCCAAGTTTTATTTAAAACTTTAAGTGATTCCGATATATATTATTATATTGATAATTATAGACCTTTCGATAAGGCTGGTAGTTACGGGATACAGGACTGGTTTTCTGTGCAGGTGAAAAAAGTGGACGGCTGCTATTTTAATGTAATGGGCCTGCCACTGGCGGCATTTTATAAAGAATACCGTCAAATCAATAATCAACTGGAAATACTGTGACCCGGATTAGCGATCAAATAAGCATCAACGACCAAGAAATCCAGTATGAAGCAGTGCGCTCTTCCGGCCCAGGCGGACAGCATGTCAATAAGGTATCAACAGCCGTCGTGCTAAAATACCCCGTAAGCCCGCAGCATTACCCCGACTGGTTCATCCGCCGCTTAAAAAAGGCTGCTGGCCGTCAAATGAGCAAAGATGGAAAAATCATCATTAAAGCGCAAAATTATCGATCCCAGGATCGGAATAAAAAGACCGCCTTTGACCGGCTGGTGACGTTGTTTACAAATGCAGCAAAGCGCCCCAAACCTCGTAAAAAATCAAAAGTGCCCAAAAAGGCAATTGAATCTCGCCTGAAAAATAAAAAAATACGAAGCCAGAAGAAACAACTGCGGAAATCTCCCGACAGGGACAATGAATAAAAAAATCATTCTTTTGTGAGAAGAATTACGGCATGTAATTTCATACTTCTCATTTGAGCCATGGCCACATTTTATATAGAACTACAGGAACTGCGGAAATCAAAAGATATCTCCCTGGAACAAATCCACGATCGAACAAAAATAAATATCCGTTATCTCCGCGCAATCGAAGCAGGGGACTTTGATATTTTACCCATACCATACTTGCGGCTGTTCTTGAGAGCCTATTCGGATGAAATCGGCGGTAATGCAGAACGGGCACTGGAACAGCTGGATTCATTTCTGGGAACATCTTCATCTCATATCCCTTCGGTGGAAAGAATAAAAGAAGAGCCAATTGAAGATATGGAAACATCTGGGTTGGATCAACTGTCGCTAAGTTACCCAAGTCAAAAAATTCGTCAGGATCTTATCAAGGCCGGTGTCTTGCTTATTATATTTATTTTTGTTATCGTGATATCCCAGAAAATATTTAATCAGGAAAGTTCTGCAGTAGTCAGTGAAAATGGACCGGTGCTGCTAAACCAGGTGCAGATTATTTCCAATGAGGACCTGGTATCAGGATATCTTCAGGACCAGTTCAGCGAGGAACTTTTGCCCACCAATTCGCCATTTACTATCAAATTGATTCCCAGGAAGGAAACAGCATTTTCTTTCAAGAATGGCATTGCCAATCCCACAGACTACAGGTTGCGGCCCGGAGTCGAACAAACACTGGAGAAGTTTAAAAACAGATCTGAATTACTTTTTACGCGTACAGAAGGGCTGTCAATTTTCATTAATGGGTACACAATTGACACACAGGACCATCAATACCCTGTAAAACTGACGATTAAACCCACGAATCCTCCCAGTTTGGTCATTCAGCGGTATAGACCGCTGCAATAACCCCAAGCACCCGATATAATCACCCACTACTCCCCATCGGATTCAAATCCGAAGGGCAGAGCTATATAAACCTTATTATATGCAGATTAATTATTGACATTTTTTCTGTTAGTGTGTAAGATTGTGGGTAGTTGTGGGTAATTACCCCTTTTATGACATGACATTGACTGATAATACATTTATTGGCGAATACGCATATTCCCTAGATTCCAAGGGTCGGGTAAATATCCCGGCAAAATTCAGGCAATCCCTTTCTGCAGACAGCCAAAATACATTTGTCATCACCCGGGGGCTTGACCCCTGTATTTGGGTCTACCCTTTAGAACAATGGAAAGAAATTGAAAATAATCTGCGCAATTTATCCTCCGTAAAAAATATTCATCGCACATTCGTGCGGGACACTGCACGGTATGCTTCCCCTTCCACATATGATAAACAGGGACGGATCACACTGACTCCGTCCCTGACCGAATATGCCGTTCTCGAAAAGGATGTGCTTATTATTGGGATGATCAACAAAATTGAGATCTGGAACCCCAACACATTAAAAATAGTAGATCAGCAAAACCTGGAAATTGAGCCAGACGCTTATGATGACCTCGCGGATAAAATTATACTCTGATGACAAAACCCCCTCTGCAGGGACCATTGCTTCATGTGCCGGTGTTGGCCGCAGAAGTATTGTCAGCCCTGCATATTTTTCCCGACGGAGTTTACTTCGACGGAACGATCGGGGTCGGTGGTCATGCAGCGCTTATCCTCCAGCAGCTTTCCAGTCAAGGCCGCTATATCGGGATTGATCGGGATGAGGAGGCTTTATCGCATTGTAAACAGCGTTTTTCCGCCTCATCTGTATCTGTCTCCCTTCACCACGGTTCGTACCACAATATCAAATCCATCCTTGAACGGTATGGAGTCCAGCAGGTGAACGGCTTTATCCTGGACCTTGGGCTTTCATCTTTACAGTTGGATTCCGATTCCAGGGGCTTTTCATTCCAATCAGATTCGGCTCTGGATATGAGATTTGATAAATCTCAATCCGAAACAGCTGCTGACATTTTAAATACGCTGCCTTCACCAGACCTGGCTAATATCATTTACAAATACGGACAGGAACGGCGTTCACGAACCATCGCCAGAAATATAGAAAAATGCCGTCCGTTAATATCTGTAACAGATCTGGTAGAAGCAGTTCGCAGGGTTACCCCTCCCAACCATCGCAATAGAACACTGGCGCGAGTATTTCAGGCAATCCGGATCAAGGTAAATAGTGAACTGGATCATTTAAATACTTTTTTAAACAACTTTATTGAATATTTAACGATCGGCGGTCGCGTAGCAATTATTAGTTTTCATTCCTTGGAAGACCGCCAGGTCAAACACAGGTTTAAAGATTTAGCCCGGGAAGGGCGCTTAACGATTTTAACCCCGAAACCCCTTATCGCCTCAGCCGAAGAAATAGCAAATAACAGACGCTCAAAAAGTGCAAAACTTCGTGTGGCGGAAAGAGCGTCCTGATGTCCCGGAAAAGAAGGTCAAAAAGATCAAGGGATGTAATCCAAAGTATCATTTTTTTTGTAGCTACCCTGGGTGTAATTACCTCTCTGATTATCTATTTATGGGTCTATACAGAAATTGATGAAACACTGTTGGCGATTGAAATTCAAAATTCAACAGCCAGCGAACTAACCAATGAACTGCAGGAGCTGAAAAGCGAGATTGAATCTCTCAGCAGGCCCGATGTTATCGCCAAAAGGGCTCGGGCAGAATTAAACATGGTTTTCACGGAACCGGAAACTTTATTGATATCTATCAATAAAAACCTGATAGAAAGCTTATGACAAAAACGTATTTGAAATTTCGGACACGGATCACCGCAGCTGCCTGCTTTGTCATTTTATCCTGGGCAGGCCTCTGCGCGAGATTATTTCAAATACAGGTCCTGAACGGCAGTAAATATCAAAATGTTATTTTAAATCAAGCTCAGAAAAAACAAACCCTGATTGCCAATCGAGGCAACATTTATGATCGTAAAAACCGCCCCTTTACACGGAATATTATCCATTATACCCTGTCCGCCAAACCTGGCGACGTCACAGACAAAGCCAACCTGGCGAACGCTCTGAGTGAACAAACAGGTAAACCAGCTGATAAATACCTGAAAAAACTGAATTCAAAAGATAATTTTGTTTACTTGGAGCGCAACCTCCAAAGAGAAACTCTGGGGACACTGGAGAACATTTCTTTCGATGGATTTCACATTAAGCGGCACTACCGCCGCTATTATCCCCATAATTCAGTAGCTGCCCAGGTGGTCGGATACACCAATGTTGACGATCAAGGGATTTCAGGCATCGAGAAGGGCTTTAACAATTATTTAACCGGTACACCGGGATGGATAATCAAAACCAAAGGCTGGAAAGGAGAATTTCAGCCTAAAAGCGGTAATCCGTATCAAAAACCCATTGATGGCGATAACATCCAGTTAACCATAGACCTTGAGTATCAATCCATTCTTGAGGAAGAACTTGATCGACGGCAGCAGGAGACAAATGCCAAGGCTGCAACGGGCATTGTGATGGATCCACAAACCGGGGAAATCCTTGCTATGGCTTCCACACCTGGATTCGACAACAACCGCTATTTTGAAACAGAGATGGATTACCACCGTGTTCGTGCTATTACGGATCAATTTGAACCTGGATCCACTTTTAAGGTGGTTGCTGCCATTGCTGCACTGTCAGAAAATGCCATCAGCCTCACCGAAGAATTCAATTGTGAAAATGGTGAATTTCCCTATTATGACATTATCATAAAGGATCATGAGAAATATGGGTTTATGACATTTCCGCAAATCATTCAAAACTCCAGTAATATTGGTGTCGTTAAGGTCATGGACCAGGTGGGCTCTATTCCTCTTTTCGAAACGGCTCGTAGCCTGGGATTCGGAACCACAACACGCATCAGTCTGGCCGGCGAACTTTCAGGGAAACTTCATCCTGTGAAAAATTGGAGCCGAGTATCACAGGGGCAAATTGCTATGGGATATGAAGTAGGGGTAACCGCAATTCAACTGGCCACTGCCTATTGCGCTGTAGCAAATGGCGGCTTCATGGTGACCCCCAGATTAATCCGGCAAATCATTAAGGATAATAAAGATGTTGTTTACGCAGAAGAGCCAAGCATTATTCGCCGTGTTGCAAATCGAAGAGTGATGGACCAGGTTCAAAAAATGCTGCGCTCTGTTGTCGTAAATGGTACTGGACACAATGCAGAAATTGCCGGTTGGGATGTGGCGGGGAAAACCGGGACGGCAAAGAAGGTGATCAATGGTAAATATTCTGATCACAAATACATTTCCAACTTTGTGGGTTTGTTCCCATCTGAAAACCCCCAGCTGCTGGGTCTGATCATTTTAGATGAACCGCATAAACCCTATCACTGGGGCTCGGAAGGTGCTGCAGTTACTTTTAAAAGGGTAATGAAACGAATCATTAATCTGGACGATAGCATTGTTCCTCCCACACGATTGAAAAAACATCCAACTAGAAATTTGAAAAAATCCATTCGTGACGATATTATTCTCGCTGACGCCCAGATCATTGCCAGACCGGCATCCATTCTGCCTCCGGTTCTTTCTATGGTGTCCGGCTACAATAATCAGGTTGAAATGCCGGATGTCCGTGGATTCAGCATGCGCAAGGCAATGACCACTTTGCGGAGCAGTGGAATAAAATTTAAGATCGAGGGCAGTGGAAAAGTGGTCTGGCAAAGCCCGAGACCCGGTACAGTTCTGCATCGCGGAAAAACCTGTGTGGTACACCTTAAATGAACAGACAGCTAAAAGACCTCGCCCGCGGGCTAATGAAACCAGAGGCAATTCCGGATATTGCCATAAGCGGACTGAAGTTTAATTCCGCCCATATTTGCCGGGGTGATTTATTCATTGCTATTCCAGGCACAATCCACGATGGTCACGATTATATCCATGATGCTATCGCAAACGGCGCAGCAGCCATTCTCTCCAATGGACGTGACCTGGGTGTACTGGATGTACCGCAAATAAAAGTTGCCAACCCACGTCGGGCTGCATCTGTAGTGGCTGCTGAATTCTACGGGCATCCATCCCGGGATTTACAGATAATCGGCATTACCGGCACCAATGGAAAAACAACCACAGCTTCCCTCCTGGCTTCTATCTTATCCCACGCTGGGCAGAAAACTGCCCAGATCGGAACGCTGGGGTTGATCGCTGAGGGTTTTGAACAGGTCAAATCCTTGACCACACCGGATGCCATATCCATACAAAAAATATTTTCAGATTTGAGGGATGCGGATTTCTCACATATCATCATGGAAGTTTCTTCACATGCGCTGGATCAATATCGAGTGTCTAATGTGGATTTTAACATGGCGATCTTCACTAACCTGACACCGGAGCATTTGGATTATCATGGCACGATGGAATCTTATTTTCAGTCCAAAGCCAAGCTATTTCGAATGCTACACCTGGATTCCACAGCAATTGTAAATGAAACAGACCCCAATGGTAGGCGTCTTGCCGGCGAAACCCATGCACCGGTCCTGAATTATTCTAGAGGAAATGGTACATCTATCCACTATCAGGAAATGGAAATGGGCCTGAATGGGATTCGCGGAATAATCAAAGCAGGAAATGAAACTTATGAAGTTGTTTCTGAGCTTATAGGGGAATTTAACGCCGAGAATATCCTGGCGGCTGTTTCCGGTGCCCATGCCCTGGGAATCCGGCATAGTGATATAGAAACAGGAATAGCAGCTTGTTCTGCTATTCCAGGTAGAATGGAGTCTTTTGCTCTCGCAAATGGTGCTACCGCACTGATTGATTATGCTCATACACCCGACGCTTATGATAAAGTTCTGGGCACTCTCAGACAATTATCTAAGCAGGATACCAATATATATGTGGTCTTTGGCGCTGGAGGAGATCGAGACGCTTCCAAACGGCCGGAAATGGCCAGGGTTACAGAACTGCATGCCACTCATTGCTATGTAACACCCGACAATCCAAGAACCGAAGATCCCGATCAAATTACAAAGGAAGTGATTTCCGGATTTCATTCGGACCGCCACACCGTATTTACTGATCGGTCCAGGGGATTAAAAACTGCTCTCTCTCGAAGCACAAAAGGGGATGTGGTTGTGGTCCTGGGGAAAGGGCGGGAAGAATACCAGGATATCAAGGGTGAAAAAGTGTTTCACTCCGACTTGGCCATTATTCAGGATTACCAGTGAGAATTGACATAAAACAGCCTGAACGATTCGCCGCTATTTTTGAAACTGTGACCGGCACCAGTCTCCATCGCCCCATCTCGGGCATTGCTACTGATAGTCGAGAGTGTAAGGAGGGTGACCTGTATATCGCTTTGACTGGCGAACGGACAGATGGCCATGGGTACCTGCCTGCAGTAATGGAACAGGGAGCCGCCGCAGCGCTGGTTTCAAAAAAAAACAAAGAATTGAATCTTCAACAAATAAAAGTGGAAAACCCGCAGTTTTCCATTGGGAAAATCGCCCGGGAATGGCGCCGGCAGTTTGAGATCCCAGTGATTGGAATAACCGGTTCTAACGGGAAAACATCCACCAAAGAATTACTCGTACATGTACTTTCAACCAAGTATAATGTGCACGCCACAGAGGGGAATTTCAACACTCATGTTGGACTTCCCCTTACCCTCTTCCAACTGGAGAATGACCACTCCATTTCTATTTTGGAGATGGGCGCGAACCAGTCGGGGGATATCGAATATCTCTGCGGCATTGCTCAGCCGACACATGGTTTGATTACAAATATTGCCCCGGCACACCTGGCTGGATTTGGAACGATTGATGTTATCACCGAAACCAAAGGTGCTTTATTCAATGCATTGAAGGACGGAACTGCATTTGTAAACATGGCGGATGAGCGGGTGGCATCTATTCCTGTTTCAGGGGAAAAACTCACGTTTGGCTTAACACCTGACTGTGATTTTCCTGCAGATATCCATCATGAAAAGGATGGCTCATTAACATTGACAGTAGACACCCACGAGATACCCACCGGTTCCCGAAATCTCTCCTTTGTACAAAATAGTATCGCTGTCTCTGCCATCGCTGTTTCCTTAGCTGTTGATTGGGAAAATGTTATTTCCCAGATCAACTCTTTTTCGCCGCCGAAAGGCCGCTGCCAGGTGAAAAAGTTTGATACAATTACTGTTATTGATGATACCTATAACGCAAATCTTTCTTCCTGCCTGGCAGCATTGGATTACTTGAAGGCATTCAGCGGCAATGGACGGCGCATCTTTGTATTTGGGGATATGTTTGAACTGGGGGATTCATCTGCAGATCAACATATGAAAGTGGGATATAAATGCACAGAAATAGAATTAGACCAGGTGTTCACCATTGGCAATGATACCAAATACACAGATTCTGTGCTGAATGGCAATATTAAATCTGCACATTTTGAAACACCTGCAGGACTTATTGCTGCACTGAAAAATTCATTGCGAACTGGAGATAAGGTCCTATTTAAAGGATCCCGAGGCATGGCAATGGAAAAAATAATCGAAGGGGTGTTTTTGAACTGATGCTTTACGAACTGCTTACACCCTTAAAAGATTCTTTTTCCGCTTTCAATCTATTTGAATATATCACCTTTAGAGCTGCAACTGCGGCCATCGCAGCTCTTGTATTAAGCTTCATCATCGGGCCCTGGATTATCCACATACTACACACACACCAAATAGGCGAAGAAATTCGTCTTACAGGACCCGAATCTCACATGAAGAAGAAGGGCACACCTACAATGGGAGGAGTCATCATCCTTTCGGCTGTACTCCTCCCTACCCTCTTGCTTGCCAAATTGAACAGCCCTTTCGTTCAGATTATCCTGATTGCGGTTATCTGGATGGGATTCATTGGATTTATTGACGATTACCTGAAAGTGGTAAAAAAAATGAAAAAAGGGCTCGTTGCCCGGTATAAAATGGCTGGACAAATCCTTCTTGGCATCATTGTGAGTTATTGGATCCTGAGCACACCTGAATTCCAGTTGTTCAATACCAAGACCACCGTACCTTTCCTGAAGAATGTAGAATTTGACCTGGGAATACTGTATCCGCTAATGGTAATCCTGGTGATTACGGGCACATCCAATGCAGTGAATTTAACCGATGGACTTGATGGCCTGGCCGCGGGGCTGCTGGCTATTTGTTTCACCGTTTTTGCCGCAATTTCTTATATCTCCGGCCGCGTTGATTTTTCTGATTACCTGAATATCATTTATCTTCCCGGCGCTGGTGAATTAACCATCTTTGCCAGCGCCATGGCCGGTGCCTGTATAGGCTACCTGTGGTTCAATACGGCGCCTGCGGAAGTATTCATGGGGGATACTGGCTCCTTATCGGCCGGGGCAGCCCTGGGAACCCTGGCGATTCTATTAAAAAAAGAATTGCTACTTTTTATTATTGGTGGTGTTTTCGTTTGGGAAACACTCTCTGTCATGCTGCAGATTTCCTGGTTTCGATGGACAAGGTCCAGGACAGGTGAAGGTGAACGGTTTTTTCTCATGGCCCCAATTCATCATCATTTTGAATTAAAGGGCTGGCCAGAAACCAAGGTTGTGGTTCGTTTCTGGATTATTGGATTGCTATTGGCCTTGTTTTCACTAACAACTTTCAAGATCCGGTGATGGATATTCATCACAGAGCCACCATCGATATCAAGGATAAATCCATCTCCGTGATCGGGCTGGGGCTAAGCGGCAGTGCCGCGGCAAAACTTGCCCATTATGCCGGGGCACGGGTATTTGTGAGTGATCCGGGAACCAGCCTGGATATCAATATGCGCGCCGATGAAATGATGCAAATGAATATAAGTGTCGAAACAGGGATGCATTCAGATCGTATTAATGAAGCAGATCTGTGGATTGTTTCTCCTGGTGTGCCAAAAGATGCAGACATTATACTCCAGGCCCAGGAAAAAAATATTCCCATCGTAGGTGAAATAGAATTCGCCAGTTGGTTTACTGAATCTCCTATCATTGCCGTGACCGGCTCAAACGGCAAAACCACCACTGTAAACGTGTTGGTGGAAATGTGCCAGTCAGAGAATGTTCGCGGCACCCTGGCAGGAAATGTTGGGATTCCTTTTTCTTCATCTGTGCTGGAAGAAATGAAATCTCCAGAGCCCAAAACGGTTTATGTCCTGGAGATATCCAGTTTTCAAATGGAGTTTATTCACCATTTCCACCCCAAGATTGCCATCTATACCAATATTTCACCTGATCACTTAAATCGCCACGGTACCATGGATGAATATATCGCCATGAAAATGAGGATGGTGGAAAACCAGACTAAGAAGGATTTTATCGTTTATAATATGGATGATCCTTTACTAACCATGGCTTTAAAGGATCACCCGGCCACCATGACTCCTTTCAGTATGGTGCGGGCAGATATGACTTTTCGGCTGCAAACCAACAGTATCTATGGTACCAACGGGAGCCCATTGATCGCAGTGCAGGATTTGATTCTTCCGGGACCTCATAATTTATCCAATATACTTGCTGCGTCTACTGCTGCCCACCTTATGGGTATTTCTGATCAGCGCATCGCCAAAATCATGGGATCATTTCCCGGGGTTGAACACCGCCTGGAATATGTTTCCGCTATTGATGATGTACAATACATCAATGATTCCAAAGCCACCAATCTGGATGCGGTCCTGGTGGCACTGGAAAGTTTTGAACAGCCTCTTATTTTGATCCTTGGGGGTCAAAACAAAGGTGCAGATTTCCGGCTACTCCTTCCACATATCGAGTCAAGTCATGTCAGACTAATCATCTCTTATGGAGAATCCGGCGGGGAGATTGTAACTGCATTAGGGGATGCGGTGAGATCGGTTCAAGTAACTGATCTTAAATCCGCAGTTACATCTGCCCAATCTCTGGCCGTTCCCGGGGACGTAGTGTTACTGTCTCCGGGATGCGCCAGTTTTGATCAATTTGAGAATTTTGAAGAAAGGGGTGCGCAATTCAAGACCTGGATCAATGACCTGGAGAATAAAAAATGATTGATATCCTGATCCAGCGATACGACCGTCAGTTATTGATCTATTTTGGGCTTCTGACTGTACTGGGGACGGTAATGCTTTACAGTGCCAGTTGGTATGAATCATTTGCTAATTCCAATGGCCGCACTGATATGCTTTTTTTACAAGGCCATTTGAAACGACTGCTGGTGGGTGTATTCTGTCTTTTTGCATTTCTAACCCTGGATTACCGCCGCCTGAAGGATGTGGCCCTGTACCTGATTATCGGTTCCATTCTTTTGCTGTTGGTAACCAAAATAACCTACCTTGCAAAAGGACTGAGCTGGAGCAAACCGGCACGGTGGTTGTACATTGGACCCTTTTCCCTGCAGACATCCGACATAGCACGCATGTCAGTCCTGATATACATGGCCCATTATGTGGACAAGAAACGTGAAAAACTGTATGATTTCCAATCAGGGTTTTTACCGGCTGCAGGTATATTGACTATCATCATGACACTGATTGTGATCCAGCCTGATTTCAGTACAGCTGCGATGATCGGTATGCTGGGCACTATCATTTTATTTGTTGGTGGGGTAAAAGTATCCCAGTTATCCCTGGCAGGTGCTTCCGGATTGCTCATCGGAATTCCAGTTCTTTTGTCTAGGGAATACCGCCGGCAGCGTATTCTTTCCTGGTTTGGTTTCACAGAATTGGAGGATGTGGGCTACCAAGCTCAGCAATCCCTGATCAGCCTGGGAAATGGCGGTGTATTTGGCGTCGGCCTTGGAAACAGTATTGAAAAAAATCATTTATTGCCTACTCCTCATACCGATTTTATTTTTGCAATTATCGGCGAAGAGCTGGGTTTTATTCTTGGAACAGTTCCTGTAATTACCCTGTTCCTGCTAATCTTTTTCCGCGGCTTGAAAATTGCCAGAGAATGTACAGACCATTTCGGTGTCCTGCTGGCGGTTGGTATTTCCTTCAATTTTATCCTGTATGCATTTGTAAACGCTGCCGTAGTGACCGGTATTTTTCCGGTTACAGGCCTGCCCATGCCCATGGTCAGTTATGGGGGTTCCGGAATGGTAGTAAATATGGCCTTGATTGGTATTCTCTTGAATATTTCCCAAGCAAGGAGATCTGTTGGCAGCAGCAAACGCGGGTGGAGCCCCATTTTAAATGGTTAGCCGCAATATTTTGATCGCCGGCGGGGGTACAGGCGGCCATCTCTTCCCTGCTTTGGCAATTGGGGAAGAAATACACCGCCGGGAGCCGGATGCCAAAATCCATTATGTGGGATCCAATTTTGGATTGGAAGCCAAAGTATTTCCTGTAAAAGACGTGTGGCATACCCTGCTGCCAATTCGCGGGTTTCAGCGAGGAATCAGCCTGCAGAGCCTGGGGCGCAATATACTGCTTCCAGGAAGAATCATTCGCTCTATAATCAAGATCCGATCCCTGTTTCAGGATTTTCTACCACAGATCATTGTGGGCACGGGCGGCTATGCCGCAGCCTTACCCCTGTATATGGCTACCAGGAAAAATGATCCTTACCCCATCGTGCTCCAAGAGCAGAATTCTTTTCCCGGTGTCACGACCCGTTGGTTCGCGGAACGATCGAGAGCTATATGCGTCGCCTTCGAGGAGGCCAACAAATATCTGAATCAAGAAACAGTGTTAACCGGAAATCCAGTCCGACAGGGTATTGCCGATGGTATAAAAAAAGATGCCGGGAAGGAATTCAATTTAGATCCGGAAAATAAAACTATTTTTCTTTTTGGCGGGAGCCAGGGATCAGCTTATTTAAATAAAATGATGAATGCAGTTGTGGAAAAAATTACCGGGTCTGGACTCCAGGTGTTATGGCAGACCGGGGATCTGGAATATCCAAAATATAAGAATTACAACGATGAGCATATTCACATCACACCTTTTATTAATAATATGGACAGCGCCTATGCCCTAGCTGACTTGATCATTTGCCGCAGTGGCGCTTTGACACTGGCCGAAATAACTGTGTGCGGAAAAGCTAGTATCCTGATACCTTTTCCTTTTGCCGCCGCGGACCATCAAACCAAGAATGCCCAGGCCCTGGTCAATGCGGGAGCAGCACGAATTTTATTCCAGAAATCATTGCAACCCCAAGAGTTCCATCATTCCATCATGAACCTGATCCATAACCGGGCGGAACTGGAAAAAATGGCAGCGGCTTCCAAAACACTGGGACGGCCCAATGCAACAAAAGAAATCGTGGATCAAATATTTCAGGCAGCTGCATGACATTTCGTAAGATAAACCGGGTTCATTTTGTAGGCATTGGCGGTATCGGCATGAGCGGAATTGCTGAATTACTGTTAAACCTAGGGTTTACTGTTACTGGTTCCGACGTGAAAAAATCTGACAATGTACAGCGTTTAGTGAATCTTGGAATTGATGTTCACATTGGTCATGATCCTGTAAATGTGGGCGAAACCGATGTCCTGGTCTACTCCAGTGCTGTACAGTCTGAAAATCCGGAAATCATTAAAGCACGTCAAAAAGGTATCCCCATTATCAGACGAGCAGAAATGCTGGGTGAGCTTATTTCTGTCAAGGAGACCAGTATTGCCGTTGGCGGAACACACGGCAAGACCACCACATCTTCCATGATCGGTACTGTATTATCCCATGGGAAAATGGACCCCACCCTCGTGGTTGGCGGTCTGGTGCAAAACCTGGATACAAATTCTAAACTGGGCGACGGCAACATTATTGTGGTTGAAGCCGATGAATTTGATCGCAGTTTTCTGGCACTGAAGCCTACCATAGGCGTGATAACCAATATTGAACTCGAGCATACGGATTGCTACGAGGATTTGCCTGACCTCCAGGATGCTTTTCTGCAATTCTGCCAATCTGTGCCCTTTTACGGCGAGGTCATAGTTTGTGCAGATTCCCCTGGGATCAGGGATATAATACCAAAAATTGAAAGGCCCATGACCACCTATGGACGGTCGAGGGATGCGGCCTACCGCGCGAAAAACCTGCGATTTGATGCCACACAGTCTACATACTCTGTTTTTCGTGCGGAGGAAAACCTGGGAGATATTCAGATCAATGTTCCCGGCGAACACAATGTTCTGAACTCCTTAGCTGCCGTCGTAATCGGGTTAGAAATGGGCCTTTCTTTTTCTTTGATCCAGACCGGGATTAAAACCTATAATGGTGTTCGACGCCGTTTTGACATTAAGGGATGCTATCACAATATTATGGTTGTAGATGATTATGCTCATCACCCTACGGAAGTTGAAGTAACGCTTGAAGCAGCAAAGGGTGGCTGGGACAGGCGGATTATCGCTGTGTTTCAACCTCATTTGTTTACCAGAACGCAAGCCTTTTTCCGCGAATTCGCTGCTGCCTTGAAAAAAGCAGATGTGGTATTCATAACCGACATCTATCCCGCAAGGGAAAAACCCATTCCCGGAATCACGGCAGAACTCATCTACAATGAATGTAAAAACACAGGTATGGACCAGTGTTATTTCATTCCTGACTTGGACAACCTTGTGAAAGAACTCGATCAAATCGTCCAGCCCAATGATCTTGTTCTGACCCTGGGTGCTGGAAGTATCTGGCGCTACAGTGAGGCTTACGCCCGTCATCTGGAACAAAACGTAACCGAGGTAAAAGGTTGAAATTCATGGCAGAGCTGAGATCAATTGTTCGGGGTACACTATTAGAGAATGAACCCATGACCCGTCACACAACCTACGGGATCGGAGGCCCTGCAGCAGCTTTTGTCACTCCCAGGGACAGGAAAGATCTTTCCAAAATTCTCAAGTTTGCGTCACAGCATAGCATCCAAACATTTTTTATCGGGTCCGGATCCAATCTGCTGGTTGCCGATCAGGGTATTGACGGCATTGTCATTACTCCGGCCAAAGCCCTGACCAACCTTGAATTTAACGGCGGCCGGGTCACAGTAGAATCAGGAGTCATGCTGGGCCGGCTGGTTAAGGAATGTATTAATAGGAATTTGACCGGCATGGAAAGCCTCATTGGGGTACCGGGAACTCTGGGCGGTGCCCTGGTCATGAATGCAGGAGCCTTTGGCGGCGAGATCTCCAATAATCTGGTGAATGTGGATGTGATGAAAATGAACGGTCAGATCGAGACCTTGAATCATGGAGACGTTGATTTTGCATACCGTTTTTCCACATTCAGCAAGGATGAATTTATCCTTTTGGCCCGTTTTGACCTTGAGCAGGGAGATCCGCGGCAGATACAGGAAAGAAGCCATAAAGCCAGCAGGGGCCGCAAATCATCCCAACCGCTGCGGTTTCGTTCTGCGGGCAGCGTTTTTAAAAATCCTGAGGAACAGGCTGCGGGATATTTACTTGACCAGGCAGGGTTGAAGGGGACGAAAGTTGGAGGGGCTGAGATTTCAACACATCATGCCAATTTCTTTGTGAATCACGGTGACGCCAAATCAGCGGATATTGCCGAATTGATACGAATTGCCCGCAAAAGAGTGTACAAAAAATTTAAAATAAAACTCGATCTGGAAGTAAAAACCATCGGGTTCAATCAAAAAGATCTAGATCCGCATGCGTCTTAAAAAGAAAAAACGAATAATTTGGTTTAAAGCAATTATTTCTGTATTAGGATTTTCAGCGATTTTTTCCCTGATCTGGAGTGCTTTCTGGTGGTCGGATTACCACAACACACTGGTCATTAAAAATGTTGTTTTTTCCAATACGGTTATATTGGATAAGCAAAACTATAGAAATACCTTTGGGGATTTGATAGGCGCATCCATCGATGAAATCAATCTGACCCGTGTCACTGAATTGGTGGAAAGTCATCCTTATGTCCTCGCGGCTCGTGTGAGTCATCGTTATCCAGGAACAATTATGATAGAAATAATGGAGCGTACACCCATCGCTATATTAAATACGCAACCCATGGTCATGCTGGATGAAGAGGGTTATATCTTGCCGGATATGGAAAACATGGGTGATTTCCTTGTTCCTTCCCTATCCAATTTTAATCCGGCTCCGGAATTATATCCCGCAGGCGAAAAAGTGCTGTCCGTAAAAGTAAAGGAATCCATCGAGTGGTTAAGTCACCTTCGCCGGGAATACAGCTTTCTTTATGATAACCTGTCCGAGATTAGATTGGTTTCGGACAATGATATCGAATTGATTCTGGCGGAAGAACCGACGAAGATCTTATTGGGGAATGAAGATTTATGGACCAAGATTGAAATTTTAAAACAATTCAGGTTTGATCTGAAACCCAACAAGGAATTAACCGACTTTTCATACCTGGACATGAGATACATTAATCAGATCATTGCCAAGGACCGCAGATCATGAGTCCCATCAGCAACGGACAGGACCAACATATCATTGCTGGTCTGGACATTGGTTCCAATACAATAACATGTGTTATTGGTCAAACCAATGGCCATAGAAAAAATTTAAAATTACTTGGGATTGGCTCTGTACCTTCTTCCGGAATTCGACGAGGGTCAATTATTCACCGTGATCTTTTGATAGAACAATTGGAAGCATCCATGAATGAAGCGGAAACCATGGCCAGTGTAAAAATTACAAAAGCTATTTTATCCATCACCGGGGAACACATTCGCAGTTTAAACACCCAGGCCGCCATTGCCCTGAATCGTGGGAATGGCAGCCCGGGAACTTTGATTGAACGACCCATCGATGAACGGGATACTTACCAGGTCCTGGATCTGGCCCAGGCTGTTTCACTCCCGGTGGACAGAGATATTCTGCACACTCTGCCCCAGGAATACCTGGTAGACACCATCGAAGAAATAAAAAATCCCATTGGTATGACTGGACGGAGACTGGAAGGACGTGTGCATCTTGTGACCGCGGCTACCACAGCCATGAACAATCTGGTAAACTGCGTTGAAGAATTGGGTGTTATGGTAGATGGACTTGTATTCCAGCCCCTGGCAGCTGGTTTAACTGTGTTGACAGAAGATGAGATAGAGCTGGGTGTAACCCTGGTAGAAATCGGAGCATCCACCACAAATATTGCCGTTTATCATGGCAGTGCTATTCGGCATTCTGCCGTGATTCCGCTGGGGACCTCCAGCGTGACCAATGATATTGCTGTAATGCTCCAAATTGGCGTAAACGAAGCCGAAGAAATCAAGATCAAATATGCATCTGCAAAATCATCCATGTCCTCGGAAAAATTGGAAATTGATCTTCCCGAAAAGGAAGGCCAGTTGAAACGATCCATACCGGAGCAGGAAGTTTCCAGTTATGTGGAGGCCCGGATGCAGGAAATTTTTCAAATGGTGATCCGTGAAATATCAAGGGCGGATATCAAAGAACCCCTGACCTATGGCATTGTACTCACCGGCGGAGGCGCCCAGCTCCGCAATATCATGGCTCTGGCGGAAGACAACCTGAATGTGAAGGTTCGTATTGGAAAACCGGCAAATATCGAGGGAATTACGGATGTAGCCGAAGACCCCATTTACGCTACAGCCCTGGGTTTACTGCTGTGGCCATTTATGGCAAACGATCATATGCGCATTCCAAAGCCCCGGCATAAAGGCATAAAAGGAATATTTCGAAAAATTCGACATACCATCGAAGACCTGTTTTAACCAAACCAGTAAAGGAGAACAATCATGCTGTTTGAGTTTGATAGTCTATCTGAACAAAAAGCAAATCTGAAAGTAATTGGTGTTGGCGGTGCCGGCGGAAACGCCGTTACCCGTATGATCACATCCGGTATGCAGGGTGTTGATTTCATTGCCATAAATACGGATGCCCAGGATTTGGATAATAACCCATCTGAGCATAAAATACAGATTGGAAAAAATTTAACCAAAGGCCTTGGCGCAGGTGCTAATTCCAGTGTGGGCAAAGAAGCCCTTGAAGCGGATCGTGAGATGATTTCTACACTTTTGGATGGCGCTGATATGGCCTTTATTACTGCCGGCATGGGTGGCGGAACGGGAACAGGTGCTGCACCAGTAGTGGCTCAGGTATCCAGAGAACAGGGTGTACTTACTGTAGGTATTATCACCCTGCCATTCAGTTTCGAGGGCCCAAAACGGATGAACCGTGCCCTGGAAGGCTTGGCGGATATGAAGAAAGCCTGCGACACGGTAATTGCCATTCCCAACCAGAAATTGATGTCCATTGTCGATAAATCTACAACACTTCCTGAAGCATTTAATATGGCTGACACCATTCTGCACCAGGCGGCAAAGGGAATATCAGATCTGATCAACGTCCAGGGTGTAATCAACCTGGATTTTGCCGATGTGGAAACAATAATGAAAAACATGGGTGAAGCCATTATGGGTACAGGAGTAGCTACGGGTGATGAGCGCGCTGTGCTGGCAGCTCAGCAAGCCATTTCCAGCCCCCTGCTTGATGATGCCAGTATCAAAGGAGCACAAGGTGTATTGGTCAATATCACCGGCGGAAATGACCTTACCCTTATGGAAGCAAACGAAGCAACAAGCATCATTTTCGAAGAAGCAGGGCCTTCTGCCAACATTATTTTTGGTGCTGTGATCGATCCCAATATGCATGAAGAGATTCGGGTTACCGTAATCGCTACTGGTTTCCATATGCCAAAAGCAGTGCAGAAAATGAAAAATAGTGAACCATCAGGACACGCTTTCGATACACCCCACACCCGGACTCTGCAGGAACGGGAAAATAGGCCCTTGTACGTGCAGCAGGATACAGAAGTGACCCCGGAAGAACCTGAAAAACCAAAACCAGTAATGAAGTTTGATGATACACAGGAAAAACCTGTCGTTATTTATGGACAGGACCTGCAGGTTCCGGCCTTTATCCGCCGACAGCATGATTGAAACTGGTTAAATATCAAACTTGGTTAAAACAAAAAAGCCCCGGCAACGGGGCTTTTTCATTTGATGATTAAAGTTACAAACCTAGACCTTTACACCTTTGGCCCTCAGTTCATTCACTACCCGTGTAATGCCCCTTTTATCAATGATGCGCATGCCCCGGGTGGAAAGCCGCAGGGTGATGTAGCGCTTTTCATTCGGCAGCCAGAATTTCTTGCGCTGCAGGTTAATATTGAACCGGCGGCGGCTTTTATTATGGGCGTGACTTACATTGTTGCCAAACATGGGCTTTTTGCCGGTCACGTCACATACTCTACTCATGATATTCTCTTAATAATGATTTGAAATACTTGGAAAAAAAGCCCGCAAACTTAATGCTCTTTCTCTGGCTCACAAAATAATCTTTCTACCAAATTATTAATCAATAAACCGAAATCGCAAACAGCTCCAGGCTGAGATCAACCCATCGATCAGCCGCAGTTTTTTCCCCTCCTCTATTTTCCGCCGCTGGTAGCTCACAGCGACCTCCATCACGGTATAGCCCCGACGAAACACTTTGGCTGCAATTTCTGTTTCCAGGCCGAATCCCTCTGATTTCAGGTTTAACTCCCTGAAATATTCCAGAGGCATTACTTTATAACAGGAAGCAACGTCTGTGACCGACTCTCCATTGACCAGATTTGAGAACCAGGTGATCATTTTATTGCCGCGGGTGTGGTAGGAACTTTTTTTGTCCTGATTCAACCAGCGGCTGCCAAAGACCACATCTGCTTCCTTGGTAATAATTGGCTGCAGTAATGCATGGTAGGCGCCAGGATCATATTCGAGGTCGCCATCCTGCAGGATAACATAATTCCCCGTGCAGTGCGGAACTGCCGTCCGTACAGCTGCACCTTTGCCCTGGTTGAACTTATGGTGAATCAAATGGATACCTGAAACGGATTCCAGCAGTTCTCTGGAACCATCGATTGAGCCGTCATTGACCACGATGATCTGTTTATCGATATCAATCGCTTTTACCCGTTCGATCAGCTCCAGGCAGGTGGCTTTTTCATTATAAACGGGTATAATGACGGATAATACTGGCCCAGACATAGGTTAATTCTACTAAAGCTTTTTTGATGCATGTTTATCCAATTTCAGGGCCCCTTCCCTTATCGCCAGCATGCCCAAGATCAGAAACAATGCCTTATACAATTTCTGATGCACCAGGAATAGAGGCGACAGCCAGTGCGTTCCAGATATGATTGCCAGTGAAAGCAGGGGAATAATGATCAATAGGCATAGGTTCCAGATATGGACAATTCTGCCAAACATTCGCTGTTTTACGACCCAAATCATTGACATGGACAGCCAGAAATAACCTGTGAAAGGCAGTTCAATCTTCATATCTGGAAATTTGGCGGATTTGAATATCATTTCGATCTCATCGGTCCGGTGAACGAGCATCAGGTCTCCTGCTGAATCTAAAAATGTTTCAAGGACTGGTAATAGGTAATGCTTCAGAAGGAAAGACTGGACCGGCCGGATCAGGCTGAGATAGAGTATTGCAACCGTAATCAGGCTGAGGAATAATTTTCCCCAGAAATGAATAAATGCTTTTTTTCGCTGATCAGGGTCCATAGGTGCCAAAACGATAATACAATAGGGTAGAAAAATACATAAGAACTGTATTGATGGGCAGTACCCCAGTATTGGGGATAACTGGCATTAAAAACGGCAAAAAAAGCAATGCGGGCTACAATAGCCAGGTAAATTGCAAAAAGACCACCAGCTAGAAATGGCAGTCTTCTATCCCATGGTCCCGGATAAGCCACAATGAATCCCGCGTAAAGACCCAGTAAATTCAAACCATTGCATCCATTTTGGATAAACACCCCTCGCTTTCCTGCACAAGAAATAAAACGATCTGTGGTCTCTATTTCCCAGCCTAGAGCTGACAACAGCCAGGAAGCATGGCGTACTCCTGTAAAACTTAGAAAAGTATCCAGTCGCCCATCCGGCAACAGGATGAAATCATACAGCAGCTGCCAGGCGGCATAAATAACACCAACCTTGATCAGGAATAGTGTCAGGGGTGAGAATGTTTTATTTAAATCGATCTTTCAGTTTCTTGTATGCAAGCGCTCCGCCGGCAGCGGCTAATAGCCCAAGCCCACCAATGGGTGCCTGGGAGGGTGTATCCGGAAACGGAATGCCCTGAGCCATGATTGTTGTAAATAATACGGAAAGGGAGATAATCAATGTATGGTAAATATGTTTCATAATTGTATTACTTGACGTAGGTGACTTTTTGGGTGACTTCTTTCGCACCGGCAACCAGCTTCAGGAAGTAAACACCTGATGCCAGTTCTTTCGGCTTATAGGTGTATTCGTGATGCCCTGGTCTCATGATCTCATTGAGCAGTGTCTCAACCAACGCTCCATTGATATCATAGACGCTCAACCGTACCGTACTAAAATCAGGTACGTCAAAACCGATGAAAGCACTGGGATTAAAAGGGTTTGGGTAAACCGGGTTAAGGGCAAAGTCGGAAGGCAAAGTCGTATCTTCATTCTGACCCAGGGCATCGTAGGAAACGTTCAGGTTAAACCGCGGTTCGCCTACCAGCGGATAAGGTCCGATGGGGCCATCTGGCACCGCACTGAAACTGCCTTTCGGTACGGTATTAAAAATGTAGTCACCATTGTCATCAAGATTAATTTCAATTCCTGTCAATTGATCGATTAAAATTAAATTGATATGGTTCGGTAATTGATCCAGATTCCAAGACAGAGTGATTTCTCCTGCTTCCGTGATAAATGTTGATTCTAAATAAGACAAAATCATTACATCCATACTAACCGAATGTATTCCTTCATACTCGAAAGGTAGATTATTAATATTTAAAGCTGTCATATCAGCGATGGTAAATCCAGTCGCTAGGGAACTCCCCTGTAATGGAAGAAGTTTTTTACCATCACCAATATCCATTCCAAAGGATCTTTCCGATTTGAAGGTTAAAAAAGTTTGATCTTCATATGCTAAATCTGTTGATCCATCGGTTGTATTTATATTAAAAGTCACACTTCCCGTACCGTCATTATCGAATGCTCGGTAAAAAGTACCTGTTGAGCCTGATTTATCAGTTGGCTCAATAGTGACCGAACCTGTCCCACCGCTGGCTTGAACCCAAAATCCTTGGTAAGGGGCAATCAGACCGCCAGTCAAACTTCCGGAAGTCCCATCCCAATCTTTCCAGCCGGAAGCTGCATTGTCCCAAACGTTGGTGGTACCGCTAAGATATGTCTTGGATACCAAATCCCAATCAATCGTCGATGCATAGGGGTTTCCTGCTAAACCATAATCTCCATCAGCGATATTCCCCAATGTTGCGCTGGAACTGTTTTCCGTTCCGCTCACGCTTAAGGTTACGGGCAGGTCATCGTCGCCATCGTTGTCCGTATCCGAAAAGACATACACCAAAAACCCTTCTTCAGCCGTTAAAGATGTGGTGGAAAGATCGGTGAGTGCTGTCCAACTTTGACCAGAAACATCCAACGTCCACACGTTGGCGGTACCGGCGGTTGCATCCCCACCCGTCATACCTTGAATCCAAAGCTCATTTAATAAATCGCTGAAAATGGTTCCGGATACAGGGCTACTCATCATTCGAAAACCAGAGGTGCCTGATACAGAAGCTGTAACAGTTTTGGTAACTGCGATATCATCAATCCAAAGCTTCTGGTCAGCACTAGCTGTATATTCGTAATAAACCCCCAAATAGCTGGCAGTGGTATGTTGTGTATTTGTGGCTGTCCCTTTATTCACTAAGTTATCAAAGCCGCCATCTGAATCAATTTTTACGGTCCAGACACCACTTGTTGTTCTCGATATTTCAAACCCCACGGCTGTAGAAGTACCGATTTCAGTTTGCCAATCATAATCTGTGTCTATCACTACATAACCAGCGCCACCGCTAATTTTCCACAATTTAACATCATCATCAGTTCCGGAATAGTTAACACCCACAGCATAACCATCTGCATTGCCGCTGGGGTACATATCACTTGCGGCTAAATCAGACATCAGGAATAATGCCCAATTATTATTTCCAGAAGGATTATACCCATGTTTTGCCTGAAAACTCCAGGTCACAGTTCCATCTCCAAGAGATAGGGAGTTCAAAGGTAAGGAAATACGATCCCGGTCTGAGGATAGATTGTTATAAGTGTGTTTTAAAGAATAGTTGCCATTTATTTTATCAGTACCGGAAGCTCCCCAGCGGCCACTGGTATTTTCAGTCCATCCTGTAATATTATTATCTTCAAAATCATCACTTATTACTGTCACTTGCCCCCAACCAACATTACAGCAGAAAAGCACCACAGCCGCAACACTCATTACATTAGGTGTTAATCGTTTCATATCAATAATACCAAGGAAAATAAACCTAGATGAATCTATCCGCCTGAAACATTTAGGAATTTTTATAGAGAGATAAAATATCAGTCAAATATATAATCTTCCCCGCCTACTACAGTCCGCAGTACTTTAGAATGTAAAATCTCTTTCGGCGCGGCTGTTAAAAAATTCACCGAGTGGACTGCAAAATCAGCGTATTTCCCTATAGTGATGGACCCTGTTTTCTTCTCCCAGAAAGCCGCATAGGCATTGTTGATGGTATAGGACCTGAGGGCATCTTCCACGCTTATTTTTTCGTTCGGATACCAGCCGTGGGGATTTTTCCCATCCCGGGTCCGGCGGGTAACAGCGGCATAAATGCCGGTAACCGGATTTAATGGGGCTACAGTCCAATCGGAGCCAAAGGTAAGGTTGGCACCGCTATTGATCAATGTCTTAAATACATAGGTGCGGGATAAGCGGTCATGATCGATGCGTTTATGAGCCCAGGAACCGTCGTCGAAGATATGGTAAGGCTGCATGGAAGGAATGATATTTTCCGCCGCGAAACGGGGCACAGCGGACCGGGAAAGATGCTGGGAGTGCTCGATGCGGCACCTTCTGTCCTTTTGACCGTATTCTTCTCTGATGAGTGCAAATTCATCCAGGATCCAGTCATTTGCGCGATCGCCAATGGCATGGACCGCATGCTGGATATTTGCTTTATCGGTCTCCCGTAAAATATGTTTGAAATCTGTGGTGTCTTGGAGTGTAATAATACCCACCGTGGAAAGATCTTCCTTCTCTGGCGAAAATAGATCAACCAGGTATGGTTCATGCATCCAGGCTGTGCGGGACCCCAGGGATCCATCCATCATGGCTTTAATGCCATCCCACCGGAGCCAATCATCCCCGGGACCATTATTCCGGACATTCCGGATTATATTTTTCCAGTTTGTATACCAGGGGTAGATCTTGATGCGGAGCTTCAGGCGGCCTTTTTCATGGTTCCGTTTGTAGGTTTCCAGGGATTGCCAAGTCCCCATATCATGGACTTGGGTAATACCAAGGGAAAGTGCATAATCCATTGCGGCATCTAATGCTTGATCCAATTCATCAATTGTTGGATCAGGAATAACCTTGTTTACCAGGCCCATCGCTTCATCCTTAAGTATTCCGGTAGGATTGCCCTTATCATCTTTAATAACTATTCCACCTGCTGGGTCTGAGGTGTTGGCTGTGATATCCGCCAGAGCCAGAGCCTTGCTGTTCGCCAGGGCCATGTGACCATCAAGCCGTCCCAGAAATACCGGTCTGTCTGGAACCACATCATCAATCCAGGATTTATCCGGATAAATCCCCCCCCAGAGTTCATGGTCCCAATCGCCGCCCTGCAGCCAGGCACCTTCCGAGAGTGTTTCAGCATGGGCTGCTATGCGTTCCTGGAATTCAGATTTATTGTCCACATCCCGGAGGTTTACGCTGGAAAGCTGAAAACCGCCGCTCATAATATGTACGTGATTATCAATTAACCCAGGAGTAACAAAGCGACTACTTAAATCTATCTTTTCAGTGTTCTCTGTTGCCATTACCAGCGCATCACTATCGGCTCCAACAAAAATTATTTGATCTCCACTCACTGCTAGCGCAGTTGCGGAAGGATTATTTGAGTCGCCGGTCCAGATCACGCCATTGTAATAAATCTTATCCACATTCTGTACAGAGCAGGAAAAGGTCAATAAAAGAAAGGGCAGTTTTTTTATCATAGGTTATATTATTTTATTCTTAATAAGTGTACTATATCAACTCATAAATCCAATTAATTGATTTACTGAACAAAATAGTCTATGATGTAATTTACATTCTAATTTTAATACTATGAAAATTGGCACCATTAGAATTAAAACTCCTGTTTTGCTGGCTCCAATGGCCGGAGTAACGGATTACCCGTTCCGCATTTTATGCAAGGAAATGGGTGCCGGGATTGTTTATTCTGAATTTGTATCCGCGGATGGTATCATCCGCGAAAATGCCAAAACACTGAATTTAATCCGGTTTGAAGAACCGGAACGGCCCATTGGCATACAGATTTTTGGAAATGATGCGGAAACCATGGGTCAGGCAGCCAAATATGTTGCGGATACATTCCAACCGGATATTCTTGATATCAATTACGGCTGCCCGGTACCAAAAATCACTAAAAAAGGCGGTGGTTCCGCAGCTCTCCAGGATCTTTGTTTAATGGATGATCTCACAGCCGCTGTGGTTGAAGCGGTTCCGGAATTACCTGTCACTGTGAAAATGCGGATCGGATGGGATCAAAAATCCATCATCGTTCCTGAAGTGGGCCAGCGGCTGGAAAAAATCGGCGTAAAAGCTATTACTCTCCATCCGCGAACCACGAAACAGCGGTATACCGGTAAAGCAGATTGGCATTACATCAAACTTCTGAAAAAATCCGTTTCCATTCCAGTGATCGGCAACGGAGATGTCTGCACCACAGATGATATGATGCGCATGTTCGATGAAACAGGCTGTGATGCTGTCATGGTCGCCAGAGCAGCGCAGGGAAATCCATGGTTTTTTCGTGAAGCCAAAGCCCGTCTTGAAGGCAAACCGACTCCTGCACCACCCTCGTTATTGGATATTGCAAATATGTGCCGGAGACATTTTGATCTTTTACTTTTAAATCGCGGTGAACGAACCGGCACAAACCTCATGCGGAAACATTTCTCCAATTATATCAAGGGATTTCCCGGCGCGGCCAGTTTTCGGCAAAGGCTTGTTACAGCACCAGGACTACCGGAAATGAAAACAGCTTTGAATGAATTCCGGGATGCTGTCCGACAGGCAGAATTGGAGTTGGTTTAATCAATTCTATCTTTTTGAGTTCCGCAGATCCGGGACGAAGAATTGATTATAAATAATCACACTTGTTGACTATTTCAATTAATTGTAAAGATTGTTCACTTCCTGTCAGCCTCCCTTTGGATGGCAGCAGGCTGACGTTCCGAATGAAACAGTCTTTTTCAACCTATTATATTCCTACATTTCAAAACAACTTTCAAAAACAACTCTCTTACTTGTCTTCTCTTTTAATGACCGGTAATTTTCCCGGCTTTTTTATTCTATTTTTATGAAGAGGAGTCCCTTCTATGTCACAAATTATTAAAGCAGTGAATGAACCTGTAAAATCCTATGCTGCAGGTTCTCCTGAAAGAGCCAGCCTGCAAGCCAAATATGATGAAATGGCTGCACAAACCATTGAGATTCCATTAATTATTGGTGGACAAGAAATCCGCACCGGTGATACTGAAAATTGTGTTATGCCCCACGACCACCAACACGTGTTGGCAACCTATCATAAAACCGGGGAAACAGAAGCCAACCTGGCTATTGATGCGGCCATGGAATCCTGGAAAACCTGGTCCAAAACTTCGCTTGATAAACGAACCGCTATTTTCCGAAAGGCAGCAGACCTGCTGGCTGGACCTTGGCGAGACACCATTAATGCCGCTACCATGCTGAATCAGAGTAAGAACGTTTTTCAGGCTGAGATCGATGCTGCCTGTGAGTTGATCGACTTTTTCAACTTTAATGCCCAGTACGCAGAACAGATCTACACTAACCAGCCCCTGATCTCACCGGAAGGCATGCATAATTCCCTTGAATATCGTCCGCTGGAAGGATTTATTTTCGCCATCACGCCTTTTAATTTTACCTCCATTGCCGGCAACCTCCCTTCTGCACCGGCACTTGTAGGAAATGTAGCCCTTTGGAAACCCGCATCCAGTGCGGTTTACCCCTGCCATTTCATTATGCAGATGTTAAAAGAAGCAGGACTGCCCGACGGTGTGATCAATTTTATTCCGGGATCTGGTGGAAAGGTTGGGGATCCTGTGTTAAAAAATGAGAACCTTGCCGGTGTCCACTTTACGGGCTCCACCGAAACTTTCCAGCATATTTGGAAAACCATTGGTACTAAAATTGATCAATATAAAACTTATCCAAGAATTGTTGGCGAAACCGGCGGTAAAGATTTCTGCCTAGCTCATGAATCAGCTGATATAGATGAATTGGCCACGGCCATGATTCGTGGTGCATTTGAGTTCCAGGGACAAAAATGTTCTGCCATGTCACGGGCATACATTCCCGAAACCATTTGGGAAGAGTTAAAAGATAAATATCTATCCGAATTGGAAACAGTAACAGTGGGTTCACCGCGGGATTTCACCAATTTCATGAATGCTGTCATTGATAAACCGGCTTTCGATTCAATTACACAATACATTGATTATACAAAGAATGCGGACGAAACAGAGATCATTTCCGGTGGGAACTACGATGATAGTATAGGTTACTACATCCAGCCTACCACAATCCTTACATCAGATCCATATTTTAAAACCATGAAAGAAGAAATCTTCGGACCCGTATTGACTATTTATCTATACGATCCTGCAGATTGGGATTCCACGATTGATCTTGTGGATTCTACATCACAATACGGTTTAACAGGCTGTATTATGGGCAAAGATAAAGAAGCAATGGCCCAGGCAAAGGATCGTCTCACCCATTCTGCCGGAAATTTCTACATTAACGATAAACCCACCGGTGCTGTGGTGGGTCAACAGCCATTTGGCGGCAGTCGTGCATCGGGAACCAATGATAAGGCAGGATCAGAACTTAACCTGCAACGATGGATATCTATCCGAACGGTAAAAGAAACTTTCGACACTCCAAAAGATTACCGCTATCCATTTCTAGAAAAGGATTGAATGCCTAATCCTACAGCTATGATCGCCATGGGCGGGAATTCTCTTTCTCCCAAAGGTGAAGCGGGAACTATCACCCAGCAATTTACCCACACCCGGGAAACGGTGGACGGCATCGGCCATTTCATCGAGCACGATTACAATCTATGTATTAATCATGGAAACGGTCCACAAGTCGGAAATGAACTTCT
>Ga0208765_1000227_pt1 | contig 36704 bp, 26 predicted proteins | sample ETNtaG_2_FD_185783 | JGI IMG/M metagenome (GOLD analysis project Ga0208765, IMG submission 185783) | Marine microbial and viral communities from oxygen minimum zone, Eastern Pacific Ocean - ETNP201406SV203 (SPAdes) (version 2) | ecosystem: Environmental > Aquatic > Marine > Oceanic ...
CAACTCCGATGTTTTCCCGGAGGACCCGAACGAGTGGGAGGACACGGACGGGGACGGTGTTGGTGACAATGCGGATGACCTTCCCGAGGATCCCACCGAAACGACTGATTCCGACGGGGACGGAGTGGGTGATGATTCCGATGCATTCCCAGACGATCCAAACAAAACCGAGAGGAGCGGAGTGATTCCTGCTCTGACTATGATTGTCGGGCTGGCGATAGTTCTCACAATCGTAAATTGGGCTCTAAATCGGAGAAACCCGGACCCATAAGACGGGGAACGGTCGGATACATCAAAGACGGACTGCTTCCTAGAACAGTCATGGATTTTACAGCCCAAGAGTTCGTTCGAATCGCAGTAGGTCTCGTTATACTGGCTTATGTTGGATACTGTTTACTCAATCAGAAGGTATGGCTTCGTGGACCCATAGCCCTGACCAGCAAGACATTTGCATGGGGTTCGAGAGAGGAAAACCAATCAATATTCTTGATTCACGTCATCACTGGAACGGTAATCGGGATTTGGATGGTCGCAGGCCCATTCTTGATCTGAAGTGATTCCTAGAGATTCGGACTAGTCGCCAATCTCCACGAGCGACGCCCCCATATCTACTCGATCTCCCTCCGAGAAATGGATCCGGGTGATTTCGCCTGCCTTCGGTGCGAGGATCTTATGCTCCATCTTCATGGCCTCTAGAGTCATCAGGTGCTGTCCCTCACGGACCCTCTGACCCTCCTTAGCCATGACCTGGAGGACGGTCCCGGGCATGGGTGCCTTCAGACTGCCCTCGTTCTCAGAGGATCTACTGCCCTGCTCGTGGAAGACCACCTCGTGAGCCCTGCCGTCGATGTGGACCCACCACGTGTCGCCGACCCTTGCAACGTGTGCTATCCTTGTCGACCCCCCTACTCTGACGATGACCCGCCCCTTCTTGTCCTCGCTTTCCACTTGGACCTCGAGCATGTGTACCTCGGTTCCGTCCCTCGTCATTGAGGAGATTGTCACTGAGTCGTCTCCCTCCTTCAGTGAGGCTTTGTACCTCCCTGAGTCGTCTGGAACGCTCCACTCCATGGCATCACCTCAGGGGAATGTTCTCCCGAGGGTCCTGAAGGGATCCCCCTGGTGGCCGGTGTGATCGTCGGTGACTTCCATTCCCGCATTATCCTGCCTGTCTAGTCCTAGCCTCTGGGCGGATGCGGCTATGGCAACCAGCGTGGGTTGGTCTGCATCCTCTCCGCAGAGTTCGCTCTGCTCAGTCGAATCAAGGAAGCCGGTGTCAATCTCGCCGCTCTGGAATGAGTCGTGGGCTAGGGCATTCCGCAGGAAGTCGATGTTCGTCCTTACACCCAAGACGACGAACGAGGAGAGTGCGTTGTCGAGCCGCCTAATCGCCGACACCCGATTGGGAGCGTGGACAATCAACTTGGCCAGCATTGGGTCATACTCGATAGTCACTGAGTCCCCCTCGCGGACTCCCGAATCGACTCTGATTCCGGGTCCCGATGGGGGTCGCCAGACGAGTAGTTCGCCTATCGAGGGCAAGAAGCCCCTGCTCGGGTCCTCCGCGTAAACTCTGGCCTCTATGGAGTGCCCGTTCTGGGTCACGTCCTGTTGAGAGATTCCCAGCGGCAGTCCTGCTGCGACCTCGAGTTGCTTCTGGACGAGATCTATCCCGGTTGTCATCTCGGTTACCGGGTGCTCCACCTGAATTCTTGTGTTCATCTCGAGGAAGTAGAACTCGCCGTTGCTGGCCAGCAGGAACTCTACGGTACCCGCCCCGACGTAGCCAACCGACCTGGCTGCGGTGACCGCCGCCTCTCCCATTGCGTCCCTAATCGCTGGAGTTACTGCGGGAGATGGTGCCTCCTCGACCACCTTCTGATATCTCCGCTGCAGCGAGCAGTCCCTCTCGTTGAGGTGAATCGCCCCGTCGTGAGAGTCACAGAGAACCTGAATCTCGACGTGTCGGGCTCTGTTCAGGAGCCTCTCGATGTAGACCGTGCCATCCCCGAACGCGGCCGATGCCTCTCTGGCTGCGGCCTCGAACTCGCTCCTGAGGTTCTTGGGCACTAAGACGGACCTCATGCCCTTCCCGCCTCCTCCGGCACTCGCCTTGATTAGTAGAGGATAGCCTACCTTCGCTGCGGCGCTTGCGAGAGCGCCTAGATGGTCTGCCCCCTCCTCCATTGGAATCTGGTCGCCGGGGATTACGGGGACTCCGGACTCAATCATTAGGGAGCGAGCGGAGATCTTGTCTCCCATCGTCTCGATGGCATTGGCGGATGGTCCAATCCAACGTATCCCAGCGCCCTCGACCGCTCGGGCGAAGTTGGCCCTCTCTGAGAGGAATCCATATCCGGGGTGGATGGCATCGGCTCCCGATGATCTTGCCGCCTCGATTATCGCGCTGCCATTGAGGTAGGTCATCTCGAGTCCGTCCCCCTCGAGAAGTACCGATTCGTCGGCCATCTCCACATGCAGGGAGGATGAGTCCGACTCGGAGAAGATGGCGACGGAAGAGAGGCCTGCCTCTCTGGCTGCCTGGAGGACCCTGACAGCTATCTCGCCGCGGTTTGCGACTAGGACCTTGGAGAACGGCCTCGGGGCGTCGGTCATCCAATGCGGTGACATGTTCAGCCTTCCCGATCCTCTTGGGACCAGGTTGGTTTCCTGCCATCGAGGAATGCAGAGAGCCCCTCCTGGCCCTCGGGGGAGCCGCGCATCTTGCTAGTGAGGTCAAGCGTCCAGGACCTCAGTGAAGCATCGTCCCCCTCCCAGCGGTCGAGTTCGGCAACCATCCTCTTGGCGGAGACTACTGCTAGTGGTCCGGAGGTCATGACCTCCGAGATTACTTTGGAAACGGCGTCCTCCATGGCCTCTACGGAATCGGCAACCTCGTCTACGAAGCCGACCCTGAGCGCCTCCTCCGACCCAATCCTCGAGGCTAGCATAGCCAGCCTGCGGAATCCGGCGCTCCCGAGACGGCGGTAGACGTAGGGTCCTATCACGGCCGCTGAGATTCCGAGATTGGCCTCCGACAGGGCAATTCTGGTACTGGGCTCTGCGATGACGTGGTCTGAGCATGCAACCAGTCCCGCGCCCCCGCCTAGGGCGACGCCCTGGACGCATGCTACGGTGAAGCACGGGTGGGACCAAAGCCCGTGGAACAGCCTGTCGAGCCTCTCCGAGTCCTCCCTGTTCTCCTCGGGGGTCTTCCCGCCTCCGTCTCGCATCATGTTGATGTCGGCGCCGGCGCAGAAGTGCTTGCCCTCGGATCTGATTACGATTGCACGCAGGTTAGGTGAGCCGTCAGCGGATAGCAGGTCGCCCGTCGTGCCGACAGACATAGTCGATGTCCATTCTAGAATCTCGGCGATTTCGGCGATGATCTGCTCGTTCAGCGCATTGAAGACGTCCGTTCTGTCCAGCGTCAGGTTGGCTACTGCGCCATCAACCTCCAGTCTGCAGAGCTCGGTCTCTGGTATTGTTGCAGAGGTCATTCATTCACATCCTGAACACGCCGTAGCGAGTCTCTGGCATCGGGGCATTGAGGCTTGCGGAAATAGATAGCCCAAGCACGTCTCTGGTATCTCTGGGATCAATCACGCCATCGTCCCAGAGTCTCCCCGTGGAGTAGTAGGGGCTGCTCTCACGCTCGTACTTGGCACGGATTTCGTCCGGGTCCTCCTTACCCACGGTGGATAGGACGCTGGCGGCCTGCTCGCCCCCCATCACGCTGATCCTGGCATTTGGCCACATGAAAAGGAAGCGGGGGTCGTAGGCCCTTCCGCACATGCCGTAGTTCCCAGCTCCGTGCGAACCGCCTATGATTACGGTAAACTTCGGGACAGGCACGCAGGAGACCGCGGTAACCAGTTTGGCGCCGTCCTTCGCAATCCCTCCGGACTCGGCCTCGCGCCCAACCATGAACCCGGTGATGTTCTGAAGGAAGATGAGTGGGACTCCCCTCTGACCGCATAGCTCGACGAAGTGCGCCCCCTTCAGAGATGACTCCGAGAACAGGATTCCGTTGTTCGCTACAATCCCCACCGGGTAGCCGTGAACTCTGGCGAAGCCGCAGACTAGGGTGTTGCCATAGCGACGCTTGAACTCGTGGAACTTGGAACCGTCCACAATCCTAGAAATGACGTCCCTGACGTCGTACGGGGTCCTGTTGTCCTCCGGTATTATTCCCATCAGATCCTCTACGTCGTATGCAGGGGGTTCCGATTGCTTGGACTCGAGCCTGTGCTTGGGGGGGACGTTGAGGTTCTCGACTATGTTCCGGACCATCCTGAGCGCGTCCTCCTCGTCCTCGGCGTAGTGATCCGCGACTCCCGACTTGGAAGTGTGTACCTCTGCACCCCCGAGGTCTTGAGAGGAGACCTCCTCTCCGGTGGCTGCCTTGACAAGAGGTGGTCCGGCTAGGAAAATGGTGCCGTTCCCCTTCACTATGATGGATTCGTCGGACATGGCGGGAATGTATGCCCCTCCTGCAGTGCAGGAACCGAGTACCGCGGCCACCTGAGGGATTCCCTTGCTGGAGAGAATGGCCTGGTTCCGGAATATCCTGCCGAAGTGCAACTTGTCGGGGAATACCTCGTCCTGCATCGGGAGAAACGCCCCACCCGAGTCGACTAGGTAGATGCAGGGCAGGTTGTTCTCCTCTGCGATCTCCTGGGCTCTGATGTGCTTCTTGACCGTCATTGGGTAGTATGAGCCTCCCTTGACTGTGGCATCGTTGGCCACGAACATGCACTCCTTACCGTGTATGAGCCCTATGCCGGTGACTATTCCAGCGGACCTGGCCCTCCCGTCGTACAGGCCGTCTGCTGCCAGTGCGGAGGTCTCTAAGAAGGGTGAGCCGGGGTCGCAGACCTCCGTTATTCGCTCCCTCGGTAGGCGCTTGCCACGATCCCTGTGCCTCTGGAATTGGGGCTCGTCGCCAGACTTTCTGACGTCGTCAAGTTTTGATTTCAGGACCTCTGCCAGAGAGACGTTTCTCAGCCTCCGCTGAGCGAAGTCTTCGCCACCCGTATCGACCCCGTTGGGCAACCTCTCCATATCGCTCGCTCTGCCAGAGTGCGGGAGAGACTTCAATTGAATGGGCTGGGAGTCGCTATTTCACAAGTTAGACGCCTAGAGTTAGTCTGCCGACGTCCCTCAGTCCTGGTGCCATTCCGACCACCAGTAGGGCCATTCCAATAAGGAGCCTGAGGTGTTGCTCCCTTCTCTCGAAGTTGAGGCTGGCGATGAGGAGGTAGATCAGTCCAGCGAGGGCGAACTTGACTAGTGCGAAGAGCCAAACCCCCTCGTCGAGCATGGCATGCTCAATTCCGAGCAGGTCGTTGGTCCACAGACCGGCATCTATGACCATCTGGGAGACTACGTGCTTCTCTCCTAGGCCGGGGAAACCATCGATACCGATCCAAGTTGCTAGACCGTCCATCATCTGACCTGCCACCGCTAGGAACACTAGTGGCTGGGCCATTATCGCTCGTGACCTGAGTGGCTCAATAATGGCCTTCTCAGGGAGTTCCTCTGCTGGTATGGCCCTGTATTCCTCGTCGGACATTCCCGGTGGAAGTATCCCTGCCACGAGGCCATGCTCTGATAGCTCCTCTGCAGCGCCTCTGCCTTGGTTGTACATCCAGAAGCAGACAAGAACGGGAGCCCCAATCACGACAACCAGCGGCCACATCCTATCGGTCGCTGGTGGATCGTGGATCGCGTGGGATGCGAGTGCCCCGAAGAATATCAGGGACCCTCCTAGCCCAGTGAGGTAAACCATCCTCTGAACGTTTGAGAACAGGTCCGACAGTTCCCGGAACCGCCAGACGAACACAATTGCGATGAGCGCTCCGAGTGACATCGGCCAGAGGCTCATAGTTTCACCGACCTTGCCGTTTATCGAGGATGCGTAAATTGCGAACTGCGTCAATATTAGTCCTGAGGCTAGGAGCTCGAAGTCGTCGTCGTTGTGAGGGCCCACCTCTCTGTTAGGACGGTCAAAGTAGATTCCAGCAGCCCCTGCTAAGATTACCCAGAAGGCTGCCTGAAAGTGAATCCCTGGGCTCACGAAGTAGGGGGCAAGTCCCTCTCCGAACATCTTCGCGTCCTCTGCGACTTCGCCAAACACTGCCCAAGTGATGAATGGAAGGAGTGCTATCAGGCTGATGTCGCTCGGGTCAATTCCGAGCCCCCTGAGCCACGCGGAAAGCGCGACGACGAACAGGCCAAGGACAACGGCGTAGGCTGCAGTGTTAATCGGGTTGTATCCTGAGTCACCGGTTGACTCGCCCTTAATCGGGTCGATGAAGAACTCGTTCAACAACTCGGAGAGGAAGTTCTCGATACCCGCCCACTCAAGGCCGATGCCGAGGAAAATCAGAAGGAAGACCGCGATAAGGGCGTTGGTTGCCCATCTCTCGTACGGATGCGCTTCGTCCAGCGGGTTGTTCACAACCCTACGGATGGTCATTCTCCCTTATGCGTGACGGTGATTTACTCCTCGCCGAAGATCACGGTCTCGTCGTCTTCAAGATCGAGGGTTTCCTCGTCCGCCATCCTCCTGCGTGCCTCGGAAAATCCGGGCACCATCGATTCGAAGGAGTCGGAGGCGAAGGAACTCTTGTCCCTGAACGTCTCGAGAGACTTAGAGCGCAATCTCTGCCTCCTCTTGTCCTGCTCGAGGCCGAAGAGCACGGTGCTGTGCTCTGAACCTCCTAGTATCCCCTCAATCGCAGGAGCGGCCAGCGAGAGCGCGTCGTTGTCCCCCATCACTGCCACGGTCGATCCGTAGACAGCGATTTCGCACCTTGACATCTCTTCGATTAGGGTCCTAATTCTCCCATTGGTGCCAATCAGCCTGCTTCTCATCCTGCGGGTTTGGTTCGGTTGCCGTCCGACCCATTCCCTGATGTCGTACATCCTGAGGAAGACGTTGTCCTCGAGGAGTTGGACTGCCCTGTCCGGAGAGAAACCCCTACCTATCGCAGTAATGACATCTGGGACCTTCATCCTCCTGATTGGGTCTGACTCCCCCTTCCATGAGATGGCTACGTCGCCAGTTTGTGAGTCTATGCTGAGCTCTCCCTCGCAGGTCTCCTCAATCATCTTCCGGGTCTTGCCGGACTTCCCGATGAGCACGGCTATCCTGTCCTTGGGTACTCTGCTGAGGTGCTCCATGGTGTCTCCGCGAGAGTAGCTGTCGCTTTAATCCACGCTAGTAGGCTGTGATAGATCGGGAACAGGCCCGTCGAGGACCCTAACTAGACTCTCTGCGACTTGGACCTGATGCCCCTTTCGCCCCGCCCATTCCGTCAGCCTAGTGACGTCCCTAACTAGGAACTCCTTGGCGCTGGGGTGCCTCGTGGTTACCGCCTGCCCAGCGTCGATGACCCATGGGACGCCCTTATTCCAGAGGATGTTGTACTCGCTGAAGTCGGCATGGACCAAATCGCAGGTCTGCCATATTACCGCCAGTATCTCGAGTAGGTCTTCGAAAACCGCTGCTGGGTCGTCCACCTCTATGTCCTTTAGGCGGGGGCTCGGAATCTCCTCGTCTCCGATGAACTCCATCACTAGGACGTTCTTGAGGTTGAAGAGGGGTTCTGGGACTCTGAGGCCGCTATTCCTCATCCTCTTCAGGTTCCTGAACTCCTTCCTGACCCAGATGTTGACAAGTTCTCTGTGCCGGCGTGAAAGTCCAGAGAAGCGGGGGTCCCCGTCGATGTATTTGGCTAGGCCCTTGAAGACCGCGTTCGTGGTGTGGAAAATCTTCACTGCGAGGGGGCCGTTCGCCGATGTTGCTCGGAAGACATGGGCCTCCTTGCCCCGGGCTATTGGATAGTCGATTGTCTCTATCTCACCCTGCTGCATCAGCTTGTGCAGTGCGAGTAGGGTTAGGCGATCGAAGACTTGGTCGAAGACTCTGCGGTCCACCCATTCGAAGGGCCCTCTCCCCATGACACCCTGCAGTGCGTCCTCTATTTCGTCGAACATCCGTTTGTACTTGGGCTCCGAGATCCACTCGTGCTTCCTTTCTGACCTCATCATTCTGTCGGGGTCGGGTTCCTCCCATTCCTCGTCCGGAGGCATTTGCTCACCCGAAGAAGGAGTCGATGTCATCATCGTCTACGGCTGGTTCTGGTGGAGTCTCTGTGGTTTCGGCGACGGCCTCTCCCTCTACGGGCTGGTCTTCCTCTGAGATTTGCTCTTCGACCGGTGCTTCCTCCGCTTCCTCCGTGACCGAAGAATCGTCTGTGGCCATTCCGAACAGATCCACAATCTCTGGCAGCACCCCTTTCCTAGACAGGTAGAGTGATTGAGTCTTGGTGTAGCGCATGCACACGTTCGCCTTCTCCTCCTGGAACTCCCATGGCTGGATCACAATCAAATCGCCCTCCCTGACCCACTGTCGGCGCCTCATCTTGCCCGGAATCCTTGCGAGGCGAGTCTCTCCATCCTCGCACACGGAACGTACCCTGCGCCCGCCTAGTATCTGATCTGCTATAGCGAACATTTCGTTCACCTTGCGGTTGGGGAGGGGTACGCGTATCCTATCGCCACCGGACTCCATCTGCGCTAGCAGCTCTGTGTCCACTGACTCCTCCCTACGGGCCATCGGGACTCGGTCATGGGCCCCCTATGTGAAGTTGAGCCTGCTATCAAGACAGGAGCGCCGCTGCGGCGTCCTGGGCGATATCCAACAGCCATTCGCTCGGAGGCCCAATCCCGAATGCCAGCGTGAGGAGCGCCATCGCAACGATGAATCCGCGGATTACCGGGCTGCATGGTGTGCCTCCTCCTCCCTCGTTCGGCTCGAAGAACATCACCATGCCCATTCTGAGATAGTAGAACATGGACAGCGCGCTGTTGAGCACCACTGCCACTGCTAGCCAGAAGACGGGGTTGACGCTGGTGGCCCACGAGAGGATGGTCGATGCCCCTCCGGTACCCGCCGAGACGGTCACAATCCCGTTAATCATCAGAAGTTTGGACAGGAATCCGGAGAACGGGGGCACCCCTGCGAGGGACAACATGAACACGAACATAGAAGCGGCCAGGAGAGGGTCTCTGCTGGCGAGCCCGTTCAATCCGGATAGTCTATGACTGCCGCCCTCTCTCTCAATCGAGGAGAGCACCATGAATGGACCCATCTTGAACAGAACCAGAACGCACAGGTGGAAGAGGACTGCCATCACTATCATCTCCTGAGCGGCAGAATCAGCGATTCCCGAACCGATTGCCGAGACCGCTGCCAGCATGTATCCCGCATGAGCAACGCTGGAGTAGGCAAAGATTCTCTTCGGGTTCTCGCTGGAAAGCGCCGCGAGGTTGCCCCACGTCATCGTAATCACTGAGATGACGGCTAGCGTCCCGTACCAGAATGCGGATCCAGATGTCGGCATTGCGATGGTAACTAGGACCCTAAGCAGGGCCACGAAGCCCATCGCCTTGGAGGCTGTTGCCAGCACCCCCGCCACCATGGACGACGTTCCCGAGTAGGCATCAGGAATCGCTAGGTGGAATGGGGCTGCTCCGACCTTGAAGCCGAACGCAACTAGCATCATCCCCACACCCGTAGCTGCAAGGGGGTCTAGCGTCTCCATCGACTGCCACGACTGTGAGAGTCCGGAGAAACTGAGGTCGCCGTTCCACAGATAGAGTAGGGACATCCCGTAGATGCCCACCGCTGAGGCGACCGACCCCACGATGAAGTACTTCGTCCCAGCCTCCCCACCTTCCTTAGACTCCTTGTGGAACCCGACCAGAACGTAGGAGGAGAGTGATGCCAGTTCCAAGCAGACGAAGAGCATGAACAGGTGCGTCGACTTGGCCATGAGCGACATTCCAAGGCCCAGGGTGAGGAGAAGGATGTGGAAGTCTGCCTGCCTCCTGTTGTCATAGAGTGCAGCCGTCTTGCTGCTCTCCGTTTCCTCGTCGTCGCCCTCAAATGGGGCATGTGCATGGGAATCGGATGGGAGTCTCTGGGTCGCTGAGACTGCGCAGAGTATCAGGACGCAGATGAAGAGGTTCGTGAGAAGAGAACTGAATTGGTCGAGCTCGAGGGCGCTTCCCACCCCTCCTGAGGAAGGGGGGTCGAGGAGGGTTATCGTCGAAGCGACCAGGGCTGCCGAGAACGTTGCTAGAGTCATCCAGTTGGGAAGCCGCGGGTCCCTAGTTGCTGGGAACCTTGTGCCACCGATTAGCACTGGTACCCTGATTCTGGTTAGTGGAATCCTGAACTTAGCGTTGCCTAGGTTGGGGATGATTATGATGGCGGCTAGTCCCAGTGTCAGAATTAGTTCCGGCAGTAGGAGTTGTATGTCCATTCCTTCTAGTTCCGACGTCAAGGCCTGACCCCCTCTGATTGCATCGCTTCGGAGAGCATCTCGATCACGACCTCGGTGCTCCAGTAAGACATCATGTCCCAGAAGAAGCACGGCAGGATCCCGAAGAGGATGGTTAGCGCACCGAGAACCATCATCCCAGCGTTCTCGTGCCATGTGATGTCACGTGGCTCGTGGTGAAGGATTTCTGGTAGGATTCCCTGATGAGGGTCGTTTGACTCGAAGATGGTCCTCTGCATGGAGTTCAGGTAGTAGACGGCGGTAATCACAAGTGTCAGCGCAGGTAGAAGGACCAGCCATCCGAAGGTCATCCAGAAGGCGATCATGACTGCAATCTCCGCGACGAACCCTGCCATCAAGGGGAGACCCAGGCTGGCCATCCATCCCAGCATCATGTGCCCCGCCAGCCATGGACTGTGGTGGGCAATACCCCGCATCGAGCCTATCTCCAGTGTGTGGTAGTGGTGTTTGAAGGCACCAGCAACGGCGAAGAGGAGCGGGCTGATGATGCCGTGTGCGAACATCATGAACAGCGCGCCTGCGATTCCTAGGGGCTGCATTGTCGCGATTCCGAGGAATATCAATCCCATGTGAGATACCGAGGAGTAGGCGACCATGCGCTTGAGGTTGGTCTGCCCCATGCACACCCATGCGCCGTATGCTAGGCTGGCCATCCCCAGAACGACCAGCAACGGAGTGAACACGACTGTTGATGCTGGGAAGGCGGTGACGGCCACCCGGAGGAAGCCATAGGCGCCCATCTTCAGCATCACCCCAGCTAGGATCATCGAGCCCGCCGTTGGAGCCTGCACGTGAGCGTCAGGGAGCCATGTGTGGAAAGGGACACTTGGCATCTTGGTCGCGAAACCGATTAGGAGTAGGAACCAGACTAGGTGCCGGAGGCCCTCGCTCATCTGCCCTCCGCTACCGAGCATGGCGATCATGTCGAACGACCTATCTGAGATGGAGGATCCGGTGTTGAAGTACATCACCATTATTCCAATCAGCATGACTACGCTCGCCGTGAATGTATAGATGAAGAACTTCATCGCAGCATAGCGCCTGTCCTCGCCTCCCCAGACCAGAATCAGGAAGAACATGGGTATCAGAGTCATCTCCCAGAAGACATAGAATACGAATAGGTCGAGCGAGACGAACACGCCAATCATCGCTCCCTCCATCACCAGAAGGAGTGGGTGGAAGTAGTGGCCCTTCTTGGCGTCCCACTCGACCAGCATTGAGAGGGGGACGACGAGGGCTGTGAGCCAAATCATCGGTAGTGAGAGGGCGTCGGCACCAACGTGCCATGAGACTCCTATCTGTGGTATGATATCGAACGGTGTATTCTCGAGCTCGTAGCTTCCGAAGTTGATGTTCATCCAACTGATGTCGCTGAGGGATGTCGCTGCTGCCCATGTGGAAATAGCCAACAAGGCCAGTGCGACGCCCATGCAGATGTTCCTCGTGACCCTAGTGACTTGCCTCGATATCTCCTCAGGCAGCATGTGAGGGAGTGCCATTAGGATGAATCCGACTGCAATCGGAACGAGTGAGAGTGTGGTCAGTATCAGCCGCTCACCCCCCAAGCCAAGGCGAAAATCGAGAGTGCCCCCACGGCAGCCATCAGGATGTAGTCACTGGCCCGTCCGGTTGTTACTCTCCGGACCTGTATCGATCCGAGTACAGAATTCGACTCCACCTTCTTGATAATGCCGTCGATGACGTTTCTGTCGAACCAAGCGGCGAAGGCTGCTAGAGGAAGCACTGTCTTGGAAAGGACGAGTTCGTAATAGTAGTCGAAGTAGAGTCGGTTCTGGAGAGCCTCGGAGAGGCTAGACTGCGACATCTCCGTCACATCCTGTGAACCGAACCTACCTGAGAGTGAGGTCAGCCATGCAACCAGTGGGGATGCTCTCTGCCCCTTTGCCAGACTCCCCCCATGGACTCTGGCAGCGAAGATCGGTCCGATAATGAATGACAGTAAGATGGTCGTCCAGCCCACCATCCTGAGATTGGAGTTCTTCGGAAGGAAGGCATGTTCCAATTCGTAGATAGTCGCCTCAATCAGTTCGGGCTTGTGCAGGCCGAGGTGTGACGACTCGGCTGAAAGGTAGTCGATCACGCCGAGGAGTGTGAGGAGGAATCCTCCGAGAGCGCTCACCAGCGACAGGATGACCAGTGGCTCCTTGATCCAGGGGGTGGACTCGTGGACGTGGTTGACGACATCGTGCTTCGGCTCGCCTGCGAAGGTCATCAACCACATCCTGGACATGTAGAAGCCGGTCATCCCAGCAGTTAGTAGGATCAGGATCGCTGGTCCAATCATCAGAGGCTCGTGCTCCAGTGCGGCTAGCCATGTCTCTGCGATGATACCCTCCTTAGACCAGAAGCCGCCGATTAGGGGTATGCCGATGATGGACATCGAACCGATCATCATGGCAGTCGAGGTCACGGGCATCTTGGATGCCAAACCACCCATGTTCCGCATGTCCTGTGGGTCGAAGTCATCGTGACCGTGCCCGCCTTCCTCGTGAAGGTGGTCATGAGCATGGTGTACCTCATGGATGACTGATCCACTGGCCATGAACAGCATTCCCTTGGCCATGGCGTGGTTGAATAGATGAAACATCGAGGCTCCGAACACGAAGGCTGCAGCGTGATGTTCGCCGTGGTTGTAGAACCAGAGCGCGGATCCGAGTCCGGTGAAGATGTAGGCGAGTTGGCTCATCGTCGAGTATGCTAGGACCTTCTTGATGTCATTCTGTACGAATGCTATCGATGCGGCCATGAAGGCGGTGATTCCTCCGATATAGGCCACAATCAGGCCGAGTTCCTCCAGACCTGCCACGCCATGGTGGCCCACGTCCACGAATGGGACCATGCGGGCGACCAGATACAGGCCTGCATTGACCATGGTGGCTGCGTGGATGAGTGCGGAAACTGGAGTAGGCCCTTCCATGGCATCGGGAAGCCAAACGTGGAGAGGGAACTGGGCTGACTTGCCCACTGCTCCGACGAACAGCATCAGAAGTGCCCAGAACAGTTTGTCCGAGTCTACGCTACCGTGGAGTGATGGGTCCTCGAAGATTACTGAGAACTCGAGGGAGCCGTAGATGTCGTATAGAACCAGCAGCCCCACCATCAGGAAGACGTCTCCTACCCTTGTGGTCAGGAAGGCCTTCTTCGCAGCGTACGCTGCGCTCTCCTTCCAAAAGTAGAATCCGATTAGGAGGTATGAGCAGAGTCCCATTATCTCCCAGAAGATGAAAAGCCACAGGAAGTTGTCAGCTAGGACCATTCCGAACATCCCCATAGCGAAAAGGACGAACTCGGCGTAGAAACGATGGTTGCGGTCCTCGTTGATTGGGTCCGTGTTCATGTATCCGAGGCTGAACCAGCATATCAGGAAGCAGAGGAAGGTTGCGACGAACAGGAGCATCAGAGTTACCGAATCTATCCAGACTCCTACTCCGATGACTCTCTGGGAGCCCATTGTGTAGTCGGACTGTAGGACCTCGAAGGAGATCCATTCAATCCAAGAGGTCACCTGGTGTTCCGAGAAGTGGTGGATCTCTGCAAGGTACTCGATCAGTATCCATACCGAAACAGATAGGGAGACTAGGAGAGCAGCTAGACCGATTATTCCGCCTTCCTTCATCTTGTTCTTCCATGTCTCGTTGCCGTTGTACACTTGACCAGCGATGATGATTGACGGGAAGGCGATGAATGGTGCTAGGACAATCAAGAAGGCTGCATCGTAAGACTCCATTCCGGAGACGTACAGCGCTGGGACGACCAAGAGGACAGGTAGGATGGGCAGGAGGAGATTGTACTCATTGCTGGATTCTGACATTAAATCACCTAGTTCTTGAGTTCCCTCGCCGCATCGAGAGAGATAGTCCCTTGAGTACTGTACAGAGAGAGCAGGATTGCGAGTCCAATTGCTACTTCTGCTGCTGCAATCGCTATCGCGATGGCCGTGAAGACCCATCCATCCACGTCACCGTAGTGGGAAGCCGCAGCGACGAAGTTCAGGTTGGCGGCGTTCAGCATGAGTTCGATACACATGAGGACGACGATTGCGTTCTTGTGGTAGAACGTGCCCAGAAGCCCGATTCCGAAGAGGACGACTCCTAGGGCTGCTATCCAGCTCGGGTCAATCATTCCTCTGCCCCCATGTCCCATAGGAGGTTGACTAGCCTCTCGTCCCTCACCAGGTAGGAAGCACCAATCATCGCCATTGCCAGCAATAAGCCAAGGATTACCGTGGCCATCGTCCAGTCGTTGAAGATCGCATCTGCGAAGCCTATCGTAGTGAGTGTCGTGGATGACTCTGAATCCCACATCGAGTGCTCCATAACCCCCCGGAGGAGAACTAGGATGAATACGAAAACCCCTATACTGGATAGCGCAGAGATTGCGTTCAAGGTAGGAAGGGACTCGACGTCCTGGATCCTGCGACGAGTCAGCATCACGCCGAATTGGACTACAAGCATCACTGAGCCTAGGTAGACAAGGATTTGGATTACTGCGAGCATCTCTGCGCTTGCCATGAGGAATGCCGCTGCGACTGAGAAGAACGTGAGCATCAGCCAGAGCAGTGAGTGAGCCACTCTCGAAGAGAAGACACACCCCAGGGCCCCTACTATGGCAGCGCCAGAAACGATGACGAAGATTACAGTCTCGAAGTCTATCACAATCAGGCCTCCGCCTTGGCGGCCTTCCGTTCCCGTTTGGACTGCTCCTTCTTGGCACGCTTCGCCAGTTCCATGTCCACTCTCTCCTTGTGGACCGAGGGCAGGACTCTGGTCCTGCCTGCATCCATCCAGAGGTCTTCCCTTGTGAAACCCGACATGCCGTCGTACTCGTTGGTCATGAAGAAGGACTCGAACGGACATGCCTCCATGCAAAGTCCACAGAACATGCACCTCCCGAGGTCTATCCTGCCCGAGACTATGTCCTCCTCTGCTGGTTTTATCGAACTTAGGTCGACATCCTCCTGGCCCGAGCCATCCATCCAGTTCACGGTGGCGACGTCTCCGGTGATGTCGATGACCTCTGCGAACTCGTACTGCTGCGGAGCCGATGTGTGGTCCTTGACTAAATCGTGCTGCTCCTCTATCTCGTGGAAGTCGTCTCTGGGCATGGCTGCCAGCCCACCGACCTCGACATCGCTACCGAATCCGTGCCACTCATCCCCCTCCTCGGCGGTGTCCAGGACGTTCACCCTCACCTCAGAGGTCATGTGCAGACAGTCATTGGGACATGCCCTAACGCACTGCTTGCATGCTGTGCATGTCTCCCAGATTATCCCGATCCGGCCATTGTAGTTCCCTGGTACGAAGAGCCATGGCTCGAGGTCATCCAGCCTCTCGTAGGGGTACATCACCGTAACCGGCCTTTCCACGAACGGCATCAACTGGCTCGTCTCCCTGTCAGCGGAGAACTTCTGCCCAGTGCTGGGGTGAGAGTCGCCGACCCTCCGGGATGTCTCTGAATCTAGCATATCGGCGGGTTGGGCGTGGTATCCACTCTTCAGGAACTTGAGTTTACCTAGGAAAGGAACGGTCCGCAGAGCCGTTTTCAGGGTAATCCACATAGGTCTCACGACGAGGTTGCGGAAGCTCGGGGTGCCATGTGGGTGGTAGCTCATGAGGTCGCCTCCGTATCGCTAGCCGCGGAAGATGCCTTCGTAGCGGAATAGGAGGTGTACTGTCTCTGGAGATCTGCGTCCGTATGCCTTCCCGGGTATGCCTTGGTTACTGCGTACGTGCTGTAAGGCCTCCTCATGTTCTCGATGGCCTCCTTGTCCTCGTCGACAACTAGTATCACCAGACCGACAATTCCGGACAAGATCATCACCACGGGTGCCACAATTCCCCAACTGCCGTCCCAGACCCAGACTCTGAGGAACATCGCAACGGCTAGGTTGACTATGGACAGAGGGAGCAGCCATTGCCATCCGAACTCGAGAATCTGATCGGTCCTGACCCTGTGCAGGGAGGCCCTAATCCAGACGAAGACCGCGAACAGTGCCCATGCCTTGATCAGGACCCAAGCTATACCGGGAATCAGGGTTAGTAGGAACTCAAGGGCCCCTCCTATGATTGGGAGAGTCTCCATGGTGCCCTGGAAGGGAGCCTCCCAGCCACCGAGGAAGAAGAGTGCGAATAGTAGGCAGGCAGCGTAACAGCGTTGGTACTCTGCAGCGAACATCAGTCCCCATCTCATCCCACCGTACTCTGTCCACCACCCCTCAACGAGCTCTGCCTCTGCTTCTGGCATGTCGAAGGGGATGCGTTCCACCTCGGCAATCATGGTTATCAGGAAGAGGGCCGCACCGAGCGGGAGCATGAACAGATTCCATACGTTGGACTCTTCGGCTTGGAAGTCGACGATCTCGATTACGTTAAACGAGCCGCTGATCACGCAGACACCGAGGACTGTGATGAGGAGAGGGATCTCGTATGCGGTGAGTTGGGCAGCTGATCTCATGCCTCCGATGAGAGTGTACTTGTTGTTGGAAGACCATCCAGCGAAGAAGACGCCCAAGGGAGCTACTCCGAAGATGGCCATCATGAAGACGACCGAGAGCTCTGGGCTTGAGACGTAGAAGTGTGGGCCGAACGGTATGAAGGCGAAGACGAGGACGGTCGTGGAGATTATTATTACCGGTGCGATCTCGTATACAGGCCTGTCAGCCTCCTTAGGCACGATGTGCTCCTTGCCTGCGAACTTGGTGAAGTCGGCGAAGGCTTGGAAGAATCCAGGAAGGAGGAACCAATAGCCGTGGTAGCCCCTGTTGTTTACCCTAGAGACTGCCTCCAGCTCGTGGTCGTTTCCCCAGATCGAGTTCAGGGTTTTGTTCAGCCAGCCAATTGGCGCCCCCATGCCGAAGGGAAGCTGTTTCCACCATTCCCCTGCAGTGACGCCGCTCTCTCCGATCCAGAGGCTCCTGAGGGTGGTCGTGGCCCCTAGCCTGTCCATCAGCCGGCCAATGAACTTCCTCTCGATGTATGGGATTGGGAGCATAGTCAGCATCATTGTCGTGAAGACCACGGTGCAAATCATCGTTGCAGAGAAGAGTCCTTCCAGAGCAGGTTGCATATCTCCAAATCCATCCTGGAGGTTTACAACCGTGCCCAGAACGATGTCTTCGGGCCAGATCCCTTCCGGAGGGGAGATGGTAATCGTTAGATCGAGGTCCTTCGAGGGAAGGGTGTCGTGGACATTGTCCATTGACCATCCGACCAATCTCTCGACCCAACCTCTGAGGTCCAACCAGTCGCGCGTAGCCATCATCTCACCTGTCTGTCTCCCCAATACATGGGTCGAAGGAGCCCATTATCGCTGGAATATCTGCGACCTTGTAACCCACCATACACTTGGATGCGTAAGGAATCGTGATGAACATGGGAGAGCGGATGGAGACTCTGTATGGCATCTTACCCCTACCCTCGCCACCCCCGGCTAGGTAGAACATAGACTCGCCACGGCTGTCCTCGAAGTGATGAGATCCTGAAGTCCCCTCTGGGGCCCTGCTGGGTGCTTTGGCGAGTATGGCGGGATCCCCTGGTTCGTGATACGTGTCGGCCCCCCGAGGAATCTTGTCCAGTGCCTCTAGCACCATCATGGCGCTAATCCTCATCTCCTCGACACGGATTCTGTACCTGTCATAGCAGTCTGCTCCCTTGATCGATGGTCTCTCGACGGGTGGCTCCCAGTCCAACTCGCTGTATACAGAGTAGGGGTGTGCTGTCCTGATGTCATAGTTCACCCCACCGGCCCTGAGGTTGGGCCCAGTGACACCGTGGTTGACCATCTCCTCTGGTTTGGAGTACCCAACCCCCTGGGTCCTGATTAGGAAGATTGTGCTCTCATCGAACAGTGCCTCGTACTCTTGGATTCGATTCAGAAATAGGCTGACCTTTGCCCTTGCCCTCTGTGCGAAGCCGTGGGGGAGGTCCCTCTTTACCCCCCCGACTCGGGGGAAGTTGTAGTGCATTCTCGAACCACCGAGCTCCTGGAGGAGATCCATCATCATCTCCCTCTCCCTCAGGCACCAGACCATCACGGATAGGTTTCCAATGTCTGGACCATAGGCTCCCAGCCACATCAGGTGGGATGCAATCCTCTGCAGTTCTACTGCGATTAATCGGATGTACTCTGCCCTCTCTGGGACCTCTACCTCGAGGAGATCCTCGACTGCGTAGATGTAGGAGTGTGACCATGTGTTTGCGCTGGCGTAGCAAAGCCTGTCACAGTAGGTTGTAATCTGAGTGAAGTCCCTTGACTCGCAGATCTTCTCGACTCCGCGATGGATGTACCCCAAGTCGGGTTCGGTATCGACGACGGTTTCGCCGTCCACCTTCACCTTGAGGGTCCAGAGACCATGGGTCATAGGATGCTGCGGTCCCATTGAAATCCACATTTCTGCCATTTTCCAACCTCACTTAATCTTGCCAACGTCCGATGCCTTCCTCAGGAATCCTTGGGCATCGTCGTACATCTCTTCGAAGTCATGATATCGTAGTTTGTGTTGCTTCTGGAGAGGATGAAAGCCCACTGGAGTCTCATGGGGTTGCAGTACTCTGCGCATTCCCACATGCCCCTCGAAGTCAATTCCGACTAAGTCCCATGTCTCCTTCTCGTTCCAGTCTGCTCCCACCCAGATGTCCTGGACAGATGCGACCATTGGTTCTCTTGTTTCTGGGATGGCGATTCTCACTTCGACTTCCAGAGGGATGTTTTTTCCCTCCAAGTTTGATGGGTTCTTGACGATTGGTTGGACCATGCCTTCTACCACTGGGGGGTCGGTGACTCCCATTCTCATGAAGTGGTAAATCACCTCCCAGTTCTTGTCCGGAGAACCCTCTGGCCAGTGGATGCCGGTAATCATGGAACAGTAGTCCACACCGTGCTCGACCCTCATGCACTCTGCCAAAGAGCGCCAATTCTCGCTTGAGCAGTCCACTGAGACAATGTTTCGGGGGCTCGTGCCACTTTTCCTCTCCGACACCATTGCATCGACCCCATCCAGAGAGGATAGTTCGGATGCCATTGCCTCAGCAGCAGACTTCTGATTCGATGTTGGAACGACCTTGCCCAATTACATTCCTCCTAGACGTCTCCAATTATGATGGGTTTATTCGATTCGGGCGAGGCATCATCGGGGAGCGCCCCGATTCGGATAATCTTCTGGCGAAGTTTGTCGAACCCATCGATTAGAGCTTCGGGCCTAGGTGGGCACCCGGGGATGTATACGTCAACGGGGATTATCGTGTCCACTCCCTCTAGGATGTTGTAGGACTGAAAGTATGGGCCACCAGATATAGCGCACTCGCCCATGGCGATGCACCACTTTGGTTCAGGCATCTGCTCCCAAAGCCTGACAATAGGGTCGGCGAACTTCTTGCTAATTGGGCCATTGACAAGTAGAACGTCGCACTGTCTCGGGCTCGAACGGAAGAAGACTCCGAAGCGCTCGGCGTCGAACCTGCTTGCCCCGGCAGCTGCCATCTCAAGGGCACAGCACTTGATTCCTAGATGGAGAGGGAACAGAGACTTCCTCTGACTCCAGTTGAAAACACGCCCAACTAAAACTCCGATAACATCCTTGATTCTGCTGGCCTTCATAGCCTCATCAGTGATATCACCAACTGTGTCCACCAGCATCCTGCTGTTGAAAACCGAGTAGTTCTGACCATCTCCGTCCATTGAATCACTCAGATGTATATTCTTCCTCTTTTCCTGAAGACATGCCAAACTCCCAGTCCCATGAGGAGGATGAAGATAGACATCGTCAGGAGGGCACTCGTTATCGCCCCCTCGTCAGGTAACTCGCCACTCCCTTTCTGGATAGCCATCACCCCACCGAAAGCCAAGAACATGAATGCGATGTCGAACACCAGGAAGACTATGGCGTACCAGTAGTACTGGAAGTGGAAGTTAATGTCGGCATCGCCAAGCGGATCAGAACCACACTCGTAGGTCGAGTCCCTACGGATGTAGAGGCTATGATCTGCCTCATATCCAGGAAGGAGGATCGATCTCGTCTTTCTTGGATCTGACCCCTTAGGTGTTGGCCTGAGGAAGCGTGTGGCGATGAAGCTGCCAACCGGGAAACCGATTCCAACTAGGGTCATTACGGCCACGGGCAGGTACATCTCCGCTACAGTACTCATGGCATCACCCTCGGTCCCGTAGGGACCGTCGAACGTGGCCACGAAAATTCCGGACATAAGCGTATCCGAGCGGAGGCCTGAGAACTGTCAATCGTCGAGTTCCAAGTAGATGGAGTCTGACATCGTTCGGTTCTCCGCTCGAGTCCTGATGAATAGGTATGTCACGGCAATAGATCCAACCAGAATAATGGCCATTGCAATAGCCCTCTGAGTATCCCCTGTCAGAACTCCAGCACCGACGCTTGACTCCACTGACAGATCGATTGGTTCGCCGGCCACGGGCATGTCCTTTGGTTGGACTATCACGGTGAAGGAGTACTCGTCATCGGCAATCATCTGACTTGGGGGCGTGACCCTAACAGTGACTTCTCTGGTCTTCCCGGGCTGAAGTTTGAAATCGTCGCCAATCACGTCTACAGTCCAGCCTCTCAAGGAATCGCTGGTGAGGACCTCTACAACCTCTTCGGTGTTCCCGTGATTGGTGACGAAGATTGTGAACTCTGTGCTTTCTGGGTACGATGACTCCTTATTCAGACTGCTTTCCATGTCAATCCGCAGGTCGTGTATTGCTCGGATATCTACGACCAAGTCGACATAGGAGGGAGTCTGTCCGGTATTCTTCTTCGATGTGACGGCTACTCTGATTACCCCTGATGTTCCGCTATCCACATCAAGTACATCGAAATCTATGGTGACTGAAATCTGCCCGTTTGCGGGAACGGTGACCTCGTCCCCCTCGAGAACCTGTCCATCGGCGCTAATTGTTCTCAGAACCGAGGAGTCCATCCCAGAAACGGATATGACCACGTCATCTGCTCCCCCGTCACCTGTGTTTGCAATCAGGAATGTCAAGGATGATGACCCTCCGGGAGGAAGTGAGAAGCGCATCAGTGACGGGTCATCGCCTGGACTCTCGAAAGCCACTGACATGCTGTAGTTGAAGTTGGAAACCGTCACAGTAATCGACTCTGTCATCAGAATGTTTGTCCCAACTATTCCAATCCTCACATGGAATGATTCGGAATTGTTGTTGATGTTGTCCGAGACCAGAACTTCCAAGAAGAGTTGGGCGATTTCCTCCGATTGAATCGTTAATTGGGATATCGCGTTGCCCTGACCGTCCTTGTACCTAGTGTCCCACTTTGTCTCTTCGCAGGACTCGGAAATGTTAGGATCACAGGATGACAGGGCGAAGTTGTCCTGAATGTTGCCGGTGTTGGTTAGCCCTATCGGGAAAGATACCCATTGGCCGAACCTCCCGGTCTGGGAGTCGGAGGAAAGATCGATGCTCCCCCCATGGACAGCAGCGACGGTCACGGTTGCAGTTACCTCATCGAGGGTGATGCCCTGTGAGTTGACGTACATCGTTATTGGAAACTCCACTCCGGACTTGGCATTGGCTGGCACTGAGATTTGCACTTGGACGCTCGTCCTGTCACAGTTCGTGGAAGAGTTGCAGTGTCGGCCATCGATTGTGACATAGGTCTCTGATAGTTCGACCTGCCAACCCGGAGAGAGATCCTTGACACCGAGGGCGAAGTTGTCCTGGCCATTCCCCGTGTTTGTTACCATCATTGAAGTCGAGGCGGTGGAACCGGGGTCCACATTGCTTACAGAGGGATTAGAGAGAGATAGGGAGGAGTCGTGAACCTGTCCTAGATTGACTCTGAGGAGGGATTCACAGCCGACGCTGCTTCCAGCCCTACCTTGGATGTAGACGTCAACCGTACCTGGTTCGACGGAGTCATCAGGAGTAATTTCGAAGTCGAACGAGGTTGTATCCTGAGAACCACCAGTCTCTGACAATAGCCTGCTTGTGGGAGTCTCAAAGTCGACCCAGTCGCTGACGTCAAGGCCATCCGAGGTGGCGTATGCACTGACGGTCCAGGCTGTGTTTCCGGTGTTGGTTAGGGTGAATGAGTTGGTGGCTGATTCACCGGGGTCGAGGTTATGGGACGGATTCTGAAGGGAGGAGTCGCACGTCTTCACCTCTGGGATTTTCAGGTTCAGGTTCAGGCTATCGTTGGCCTGATCCAGGCTATTGGGATCGTTGGATACTGTTGCCTCCAGTACGAAGCAGTGGTCGCCCGACTCAGTTGCGCTACCATCTGGGAGGCTCACTGTAACTGTAGCAGTCTCCTTGTCCCCTGAGTTGAGTTGCATTTGCTGTGGGTCGACTGTGGCTTCTAGACCTTCATCATCACAGTCTGAGGTTGATGACATCGCGAGTTGCACCGTCGCGTCGTTCTCTCCTGTGTTCTCGACGTCTGCAGTCCATTCGACCTCATCGTCTTCCCCATCGTAGTTTATTGCGCCATTGCTAGGGTTGATGTACTCCAATTTGACTGAGTATTGGCCCCCTCCCTCTGCAGTTGTCGTGACATCGACGTCTGCTTGGGCGTTTTCCGAGGGATTAGAGGCGACGCCATTGGCATTGACGGTGGTGACGCAATCACCGGATGCCTGGTCATTGATGCTCACGGTTAGGGTGGTGGTCTCCGTCGCACCCTCCCCCACCGAGACAAGGGTGTCCTCCAAGTTGGAAGTGAAGCCATTGCAGTCTGACTCTTGCGAAGCGCTCAGTGAGACTGTCAAATCCTCGTCTCCAGTATTCACTATCGTGATGGTGTATTCCGCAGCGTCGTCTGTGGTCGCAGTGGAGTTGGTGGGGTTGGCGCTCAGAGCTAGGTCGGCTCCTGCCACTACAGGAGTAGAAACGAATGAGGCCAGCAGCAGGACCGCGATAACGATCGCAGAATCTGGCCTTCTCATCAATTGACCGAGGCATTCGCCCCTCTAAGGGCTTCGGGCTCTGAGTGCGCCAATAATCGCGGTTTTCGAGTTTCTCATTTTTCGAGGCTATTGATTCCCATGGTCGTATTCAGGGTCCGCGACCCATTCCTCGCTAACAGGGTCCCAGAGCCATCCCGGATAGTCGGGGAAACTCTGCAGTTCCTGCTTATCGTCAATTAGGAGTGCTTCCTCTTTCTCTGAGTACTGGATTGGTTCGCCCTCTGTTGCCTCCAAGAATTGGGAATCCTCCTGTTTCTTCTTTCTGGATGAAGAGGGTTTGCTGGGAATAATGGAAGAGAGGTCGCCTCCTGATCTCTTGTACACCAGAGCCGCCGAGACTGAGGCTATGGCAATCAGTATCAGTGCCCCCAACACGTAAATGATGGTGCTTGAGACCCCTCCAGAGGAATCGGAGAGGACTTCAATCTCGAGGGTTCTTGACTGCCCAGAGATGTCCTCTGCATTGGCTAGCATGACAGTTAGGGAACCATCTGAACCGGAGTTCGGTGTGAATTCGACCTGAACTGATCTGCCCTCTCCGGGTTGAAGAGTAACCAGAATTCCGTCGATAATCCTGATGTTCCAGTCATCTGGACCATCTGTGACAATCCTGTTGGAGATAGCGACGTTACCAGTATTGTGCAATTCGAGATAGAGGTTTGTGGGGTAGTCCTCCCTAGCCTCGTTGAAGTTGACCAACGTCCACTCAACCTCTCTAACGGTGTCAACCAACAGGGTCACTGTTTCCCTGACCTCCAGCCCATCACCCACTATGACTAGGGAAATCTCGGGTTCAGAGCCAGCCTCCTGGCTCAATGGGATGGTGATTGAGCACCACACCATGGAGGATTGCCCTGGGTCGATTCTCACTGGGCTGATTGAGCAACTTGAGAGCCAATCCCCAGCGGGGGTCTCGAGAGAGGCCTCTGGTTCCCAGATTGAGGTTCCTGCGTTCTCCACTTTCCAACCTACATCGAATGGGCTGCCCACGGGATGGGCACCTAATCCGAGAGGGGATGAGGATGAGTTGATGTTCGTCCCCTCTACGAAAACGACCTCATGAAATGCGACCACTGGGATTGCGCCAGAGATGGCTTGCAGACTGGTGTTCCAGTCGAAGAAATTGCCCCCATCTACTAGGAACCTGATCTCGACAAGGCCACTGGCAGCGAGTCCGTTTCCTTGGATTGAGAATGACCATTGGACGGAGGACCCCATCGGAACTGTCACCTCGTCGAGCCCCCCTTGGATAGCCCACCCGCCGGGCAGGGATCTCTCGATTGGGGTCATGACGATTTCTCTATTCCCTTGATTGGAGATCTGGACCGAGATTTCGTGGAGAGAATCTGCGGGAACACCTCCCTCGTCTCCACCAGAATCAGGACTGAATTCGACCGAATCACTAGATTGGATTACCATAGGGATCTCATAGGACCAGACTTCGGAGCTGACTCTTGATTTGACTAGTATCTCAGCAAAGAATGTCGAGCCAGCAACGAGCAGTACACCGGGAGGTGAAATCATAATCCCAGCCGTGATTGAGCCATCCTTGGCCAGTGTTCCTGTGGATCCCTGCTTGGACCCCTGAAAGGGTCCGAGGTCCAGTAGTCCGATCTCCCATCCAGCGGGTGATGACATTTCTATGTCGTACGTCTGAGCCCCATTGCCGAAATTGTGTATCTCTACAGAGGTATTCGTTACCTCGTAGGAGTCGACTTGGATTTCTACTGAGGGCAGGGTCACTTCAGGCTGAGCAAGTACAGGTACGTCGAAGAAAATCTCCAACTGAGATTCCACATCGAAGTCCTCATCGGTTGCGGTGACAATCATCGAATATGTTCCCGGATCAGGGGGAGCAGGGTGGACGAGAGTCAGGTTCACCGTGGTCGATTCGGCTGGCCCCAATTCTACGTAGATCTGGTCGAAACTCTTGAACCAGTCGAACTCGACACCGTCAATCATCCTTACAGGTTTGGTCACCTCTATGCTTGCGTTTGTTTCGAAAAGTGCTAGGTTTGTCATCACAATCTCCCACTTTGTGGTTGTATCGGAGGCATCCTGGAGAGTCTTCCAAGATGACTCGGTTGATGCTTGAATCCCAGGGGAACTCACATCAATCGTCATGATAAGCAGGTTGTTGTCCTCGTAGAGCTCCTCCAATTGCCCCCCGGGATCTATTTCGATCCTGATTTCGGTTTCGCCCTTGTCCGAAGACTCGGGTGTCCAGTCCCATTCCAATCTCACTTCTTCCCCAGGAGACATACCCAATGACTTCGTCTCCAATGGGTCGTCGTTAACGTGTGCCGAGACGAATACTTCGGCGAAAGAACCGGAGCCCTGATTGATTACGGAAACAGAGAAGTTTGTCGGCTCACCGACTTGGGGGATGGGTGTGGAAATCTCGAACGATCCGGGAGCGAGTGCAGGATCAGGAGTGAGGTCATTGACGTTTACCCCCCTCACAGCGATGGCGAACGGTTGGTAGTTCCTACTGCCTCCGTGAGAGAAATCCTTGACCTTGACGTTCCAGATCCCAGTGGATGCCGAATCAATCAGAACTACCTCGACGTTGTTCTTGCTGTCCTTCAAGTCTCCTGTTGTTGACCTGCCATTAGCAAAGTCGTTCCCGAGATAGGTCACAGTGCCATCAGGGGATGTCACTTCGAGGTTGAGGTCGTTCCTGAGTTGAGTCCCCGAGAAAGTCGAACCGGGGTAGTCGGACCAAGTCAAGACCACTTTGAGAGGTTCTCCTGAACGAGTAACATCGAAGTTATATGACGCCTCTTGACCACTCGATAACCTCGATCGGTCATCTACGAAGATGCCTACATCACTATCCGGAAGCAACGTGTTAACCAAGTTAATTCTCCCCCAACCCTCGTCGTTGTTTGGAATGTCTCGCGTGCCCATGTCCTCCGCTCCAAGGATTAGCATTGCCTTCACCAAGGCACCCTGGGGCTCTGGTCTCTCAGCGATCTCCATGAGATACTCCCTGACCAAGGCAGATGCCCCGGCTGCTGCTGGAGTGGACATCGAAGTACCGCTGTACTCAACATACCACTGATCGTTGAGGTTGTCAGGAGCCTCGGATGCCTCCTGAGCCTTGCATGACCTGACGTAGTCTCCGGCGGCGACGATATCAGGCTTTATCCTCCCATCGTCAGTCGGACCTCTGCTGCTGTAGTAGTACATTTCATCTTCGGCAGAACTGCTGTATCTGTTTACATGTGCTCCGACGGTGATTACGTTCTTTGCGGTTCCCGGGGGAGAGACACCGTCGTCCCTCTCATTGCCTGCTGCGAATAGGACCGTCATTCCATCGTAGGCCCAGTACTGATCCCAGGTTGAGGTGCGGTCATCTGCATCCTCCGATTGAGTAGAGTAGTCACCTCCTGAGTCCCAACTCCCCCAACTGTTTGAGTGAATCCTAGCTCCTCCTGAGCTGTAGGCTGAGTTCAGGAGAGAGTATACGCCCGGACCGGATAGTGTTCCCGTGTCATCATCTTCCATTGCCTGCATGTAGAGTTCTGCTTGGGGTGCGATTCCTTCGTAGGTGTTAGAGCGACTTCCAGAACCCAGAACGGTGCAAGCCACATGCGTACCATGGCCATCATTTGTGTCGGCTGTTGATCCATCGTTTGCCACATCTATCCTCTGTACAATCCTTGAGCCGAAGTCTCCGTGATCGTGATCTATACCCGTATCTGCCACGGCGACCCTCTGACCACTACCATTCAGACCAGTGAAGAAGTACGATTCTACGGAGTTCGCCTCCATATGTGAACGAACTAGGTTGTTCCAAGTGGATAGTTCTGGGGTGGTGGAGACGAATGCGACTTCCGGATTCAATGCCAAGACTGGAATAGAAGTAGGTTGTATAGTCCCAAAGTGAATTCCAACTGAGGGAGACCATTCCCCCTCTAGATGGTTCTGAGCAAGGTTGGCAACTGAACCGGCGAGTCCGATTCCAGGTGAGTTGAGCCTGACTAATTCGGCATCCTTCCACCCAATTACCTCAACCTCAGTCATAGACTGCTGTTCCCATAGTCGTTCTTCCACGATTAGTGCTAGTGGAACGGAGTGGCTAGCTAAGACAAATGGTAGTCGGGAGACGGATCTGAGTTCTTCGCTGGTACCTTGGATGAGGAATCCGGAAGGGGGGATGGTGGTCCTTACGGCGACATTTGCTGATTCAATGATTGCCACTCTTGCATCCCAAAGGCCCGTTTCGGGAGAAATCAGCACCATCATCAAATCTGACCTGGCCTCCATCATGGAAGACGGTATGTCAGAATCCAGGAGTAAACCCGAAGAAGTGAAGATGCCTATTGAAGAGTCGGCCCATAAGCCTCTTTGGCCCTCCTTGCCATCAGAAATAATCGGAGTTCCTAGGTCTCTGACACTGTCTGGGTCTGGTGAAATCTCAATCCTTGTCACATCACTGTACAGTTCGTTAGGATTTGCTTCCGACGATGTGTCCTCATGATTTGGAATACTGAGTGTCGATGAGAGAAGGATGATGAGAACGAGGGACGAGACTTGTTTCTCCATCGTTTATCCCTCGTTTTCTCTCGCTTTGATACTATGGGTCACTCGTAACTTCTGATGCATAATTGGGTTAGAATAATTCAAAGGGCGTCTGGTCAACGAAAGACTCTCTAGTCCAGTCTCCTACCTCATGAGTCCATGTGTGGAGGTTTCTCTGTGCGTCGTTGTCTATGTATTCCAGTGTTATTTCTATGGAGTAGTCCTCCCATACAGACTGTCCCAATACGATTAGTTCTAAATCGTCAGACGGCGTGTTGGAAATCGAACTGTGGGCTGGCAGTTTTGAGAGATAGAAGTCATGTCGGTCTATCTCCGCTCCTTCTGAATCTAGGAATCTGATTGTTAGACTTACGTCCTCGATTGCCCTGCTCCCCTTGTTGTCAATCTCCACTAGGACAACGTGTCCAGAGCCCGCCTGCATGTATACGACTTCCACATCTACGTTCTCATAGGGAATCACCCAGATGATGGAGAAGATTGATGCGATGGCAATCAATAGTACCATAACAGAAGCGAAAACAACTCTCTTGGGAGTGATTGCTTCGGAGGCATCCTCGAGTCTCTCTAGGATTACGTGAGCGACCTCTGAGTCTGACGCTGATGCCTTGCCAAGAATCTGAGAAGGTGCTTTCATTATGACAAAACCCCCAATGTAGCGAGGGCTGTGAGAATCCCGGATGAAACGGGTTCTGGGGCCATCCAATGACTCGTTGAACCGGAGAAGCCGGGTACCATGTTCAGCAATGATAAATCGGTAGCGAATCCGTTGACTCCAAGAGTTGTTCCCGAAGGAATGCCACCTGTCACCTGGGCGTCGAGCATTACCCCTCTGAGATCTACATCGATTCCGTTGACCTCAGCCGTAGCTCTTGCGGAGATGATGATTTTGCCGCCTTGGACATCCGAGACTTCGATCAACTGGTATCCGGGAATCATGACGGTAACCCTCCCGAACTCGTGAATCTGGATGTTTGCACTCTTCAGGTTCTCACCGAGAGCTTCCATCTGTTCTAGGACCACAGGGGGGAGGGTTGGGATGTCAGTAATTCTGAAGTACAGTTTTTCGACACCATCTCCACTCGATCTAATGTTCAAGCCGAAAGAATCTGTGGGCTTTATCGAAAGTCTGTCCGAAAGTCCCTCTGCCAGAAGAACCACGTCTCCTTTGCTGTTTATCGCCCTCCCCTGAGCCTCGATATAGAGAGACATCCCTTCACTAGATGCAGAGAAGTCGAGGGTGGGCATTCCCTGGAAAGCTAGATTCTGCGTTATGTCGAAGTTCAAATCTGGTTCTGTTGTGAGATTCATCGAGCCTGGAACTTGTGTCAGGAACATCGTTGCAGGCCACCATGATCCCTCCAACCACTGCATCTGCTGAATCATGATAGAGCCCACGCCTAGGTCTCCCTTTCGATACTGCTCTGGAACTGTGACGTCCATCGAGATAGCGTTTCCTAGACTCGCTTGGATTTCAACTGACTCAGGGATGTCCTGAACCATCATCTCCGTTCTGCTCCCAGACTGCCTATCTAGAAGAAGGGCATGGAACCAATCTAGTCGATTTGACATCGAATACAGTGTGGAGGTCGAAGTTTCAGTGATTCCCCCTATCGTCTCTGTTCGAAAAACAGAGTCAATCAATAGCGAGGTTTGCTTACCGACATCAAGACCGTCGATTGTGAGGAAAACGTCCTGCCCGTTGACTCCCTTAGAGGCAATGACTAGTTCTGGGTTAAACGGTTCCCAGCCCTCGAGGCCTATGGTCACTGCCCAAATCTCGCCGCTAGAAATCAGAGTCCTCGACACTGAGATGTCAACTAACGCAGGCAGATTGGGAATCCAAGTCTTCAGGTGGAAACCGTCGGAAATCCCAGTCGGCGCGGAATTCAGTACCACTCCGTGGACCCATTCTGGTTCCTCAATCGAATCAGGACCCATTCTTGACTCAACTACAAGGTCAAAATTTGAGTCGGCTTCGAGACCTAGAGAGAATGAGAAATTCCCATCCCCAGAACTAGAGCCAGTGGAGATGTCCGTCGTAATTCCAGATAGGACTCCGTTTACTGACCTACCCAGATCGGAGAATCCCCCGATGAAAAATGCCACTCCAGTCATCCCTTGTGATGAGTTTAGTTCCGGGATATCAAGCGATGGTCCAGATTCGGAGCCAGTGGGAATTTGGACCGATAGGCTAGAGGGAAGTGGATCTATCTCAGCTAGTACATTCAATGGGAGATTTTCACTAGAAGGAGCGTTTCCGACATTAATCCGCATTGCGTTCATTCCCTCAATGGTTGCGAATGCAGTGCCAATGCCAGCCTGTCCAGAGGCACCCTCTTCGAGAGGGGAAATCCAACCCACCTCACTGACTCCAGATACAGTGGCGGACAGAGATGAGGTTTTGCTCAGAGGATCGTGGTGGAAGAGAAAGTGGTCACCCTCCATAGATAGTGGTTCGGCAGAGTCACTAAGTTGGGCCTCTATTAGGTTGATTGGAGAGTCAGAAGACCATGAGAGGACCGAGCCTGAAGTTGTTGAGAATGAGTTGGGGAAGCCGGATATCCTTACAGCCTGCCTGTGGGAACCGTCGAATCCTGTGTAGATTATCGATTCTATTTCCGAAGATGCCGAGTAATCAACGCCACCTGGGGAAACCGAGATTGTGATGTTGTTGGGGACGTCGGATAACCAAGCAGACTGGTAGTCTGGGTCTTCTAGTGATGATGTCTGGTGATTGACGTAGGCCAATCTCAGATCCTCATTGGAAACGGTCTGGAGAATGAAATCTTGAGTGTCAGAGGTATTCGAGTCTACTAGAGAGAAGGCTTGGAGTCCGGAGAAGTTTATGCTAGCTGCGATTGGAACTAGTGGATCCATCGGTCCGTGATCTGTTTGAATCATACCTAGTCCACTGTCTCGAGATAGAATCACGTGGTTTCCCAAAGATGTTATGTGGTCTGAAGAGCCAATTTGCGCCGAAAGTTCGGCTAATGGTATTGGGATTCTGGATAATTGCCAGGAATCAGTCATTAGAAGGTGGATTTCTCTTCCTGAAATACTCCCAGCGTCAACGCTTCCGCTGATTAATTCTACGAGCGTTGATGGGACTTCATTCAAGATGCTCCCCACATCAAGAAACACGTCGACAAGGTTGAGGATTACTGAGTCAACAATCTTGGAGATGAAGTCTAGGTTATTGCCCGAGTCTAGAGAGTTGTTCGATTCAGCTGAACCTCCGAGTCCGAATGAGCCGTACAGTGCCACTGCAGTGGGGATTGAATCTGCGAAAATGTGTATTCTCCTGTGATCTTGGCTCTCGCCACCGCGTGAGAACCATGAGGTATAGTCCAACTCTTGAATTGGCTGAACGGATCTAATCACAATCAGGCTATCTGGAGGATCGGCTGGATTCACTGGAAGAGTCGGGTCGTCTACGTTCTGACTGCTATCACGAGTGAAGTTCTTGATTCCAATTATTAGGCCCAGTCTCTCTGGAATATCTCCTGGTAGTTCTGGTTGGTCAACAGATCCCAGCATTCGGAAAGCCCTCTCAATCTGTCCTTCTGAGAGAGTCCCAGCTGGCATACCTCTGAACCAACCAAGTGAATCGGTTGTGTTCCCAAATGTGCCGTCTGACTCCGATTCGGGCAAGTCTGATCGGTCCTCGTGGAAATGGATGTGTAAGTCTGATCTTCGATCTGCCCAGTACTCCAGAGTGGTCAAACTCTTCTCTCCCTCTAGTCCTCCTGTAGTGGGAAGAACGCTGTCGGTTCGGACGATTAATTCTGCAGAACTGGGTATGCGCTTTGATTCCCCATGTGGGTGGAATCTGGCTTCGATGTATGCAAGTTCCCACATCTTCCTCTTTGAGTTGTCATCGGGAGGAGAGTAGTGGATGTATCCGAACCCAGCAGAAACACCGCAGGAGATATCCAAGGAACTTCTGGTGTAGAGTTCTGAGGTGTTGTAACTTTCAGAGCACTCGTCCTGGCCGCCGTTGTCGAATCTCAGAGAGTAGGGAGATGCTATTGATGCGAATGTGATTCCAGATTCTGAGGGGGGGTCTGTGAGTCCGAAGGGGTCTGTAATGGCAGCGAGCAGTGTTACGGCGAAGTCCTGAGTAGTTCCTGCTAGGTCGAAGTAGAGTCTCTCAATCCCCACTTCGAACTTGAAGTCATTTGGGGGTGTTGTGAATCTTGAGTCGATTACCCAGACGTAACTCTCTCCTTCTCCAAGGTTCAGGATCGAGCCTGAAGCGGAGTATGAGAAGGCCTTGATAAGGGATACGTGGAGTGACTCCATGCTATCCCAATCGGGATCCGAGGCACTGTTGCCAATGTCTCTGACGGTAAATTCGATTCCGGGTTCGATCCATAGGGTGCCATCCTCGATGCCCCAACCTCCAATGAACTCTATGTCAACAGTGAGGCCGACCTGAATATCGTCATCTCCATCCTCATCAATATCCACTGAATGCAGTAGTGCCTCTGTGTCTGTGTTTAGTAGAGAGAACAGAGAGGCGCTGAATGAGACAATCTGATATTGTTCGTTGATTTGGCCGTTGACGTCAATGTACTGAGTCCAAATGACATAGTCTGTTATGTTGAAAAGAGTCTGCCAGATGTTTTCGACCATTCCCGGGTTATTGCCACCGGTCAGCAATAAATCGTAAGGAGCAGGGTGTTCTGGTTCGGGAGGAGATGTGCCGACCAGTGAAAGGCCGTCGATAGAGGGGCCGACCTCTGTGATTGGACTAGAAGGGTCCGAAGATATGACTGAGTCGCGAACTACGTCAATTCGTGAATCCGCCAATGGTGAGACGGAATTGGAACTGAGGAAGGACTCTCTCTCATCGAGCATTTCGTTGAGTTCGTCTAGAACGCCAAAATCGCTGGACTCGAATCTTGGCTCCCCATTGACACTAGCGAAGGGCAGTAGGAGAGGAGATACGAAGATTACTGCTAGGATGAGTGTGATTTTTACCGAGCCTGGGGGTTCTTTTCCTGAGAGCAGTTCTCGAACCATTCTAGAACGCACCTCTTAGAGGTGCGCTATAGGGTATTGCCCTGCTTGAACTTCTGAATATCACGATTTCAGAGAGATTAACGGATACCGACCATCTCTTCTGAGCCACAATGGGGGCAATTTGTGTACGCTGTCTCAAGACCCTCTGGAAGTGTGATTTCGAAAGTATTGGAGCACTTGCTGCAACCTTTCCTAATGGTTGTTCCCGCTGGGGGTTCCTGGTTATTTTGCTCAGGTGTGGATTGAAGTTCTCCGAGAAGAGAATTTTCCAATTCCACTGGGATTTGAATATCCTCTGAGGGTGATTGGTTTTCATCCAAAAGATCGTACATCTCAGTAGCCGGGAGAGTGTTTGTCGTAATCTCTTGTGGAGGGTTGAAAGAGGGTTTCTCGACCCTGCCCCACATCTGAGCCTGCATTTGTGGAGAATGGGGTTGTGGTACTGGTTTCTCTTCCTCTTCTTCCGAGAATTCGGACATCCTGCGACTCACTGCAGAATTATACAAGAAGAAAGAGGCTACTGATATCAAGATTAGAAGAATCACTGAGATGAAAACGATGGCTTGCCAAGCGAGTCCATCGCCGGTTTCGCTTTCTTTTACGATGACCAGGATATCTGCATAAGAGGCTAGACCGGCATCGTTCTCGACTCTACAAACCACATTAGTTGGACCCTCTGAGTTGAATTCGTGCACTACAAGGGGCCCGCTGAACTGAACTTCACTTTCAGTCCCCTGCTCTATTGTCCAAGTGTATTCTAGCTTGTCAGACTCGTTGTCCTGAGCGAAAATCTGTAGGATTGTTGAATCTCCTATATTGACTTCAATGTTCGCTGCGTACTGTGATATCTCAGGGGCTGTGACATCGATGAAGTTCACTAGAGCATCTTCCTGGGTGGTCATTCCGGACTTGTCCCTAACAACCAGCGAGATTTCGTGTTGGCCTGGTGAGTATTCGTTTGAGACCTGGAAATTTAGCGTCGAGGTGACATCGGTGAGTGAGTAGTTTGAGATGATGATTGCTCCATCAATCATCCAATCTAGGCTCTCAACTCCCCAGTTGTCCGTGAACGTGGCACTGATTGTCAACTGCTCTCCGAATCCTTTCGTAACCTCTCCCGATACGCCCAGCGAAACTGAAGGGGCAGACATGTCAGTCACACTGACAGTTCTAGTGACGCTGGCACTCCTAGAGTCTACCGAGGTTACTGATAGCCGGACAGTGTAGTTTCCTGGCTCTTCCCAGTGATGTTCAGTTGTGACTCCGCTCCGGTCATTGACCCCATCCCCATCTATGTCCCATGAGTATCCCGATTCAGGAATTTGCCCGGATTTGTTTGGCGTTCCGGAAGCGGACAGAGTAATCTGAGCACCAACATCGACTGAATCGAGGTCTGTCTGACTGAAGATGGATGGCTCCAGTAGTGGAATTAGCGTGACAGTGACTGTCACAGCGGCGTGGGAAGATCCTGCACCTCCTCCTCCAGGGCCCGGACGATTGTCGACCACTATGTACAGGTCTTCTCCATTGGTGTCACTAGCCTCCCATGGGAGATATCGTTCGTTGGATACCAGTAGCATATCTGCAGAAACTGTCCTAAGGGATGAAGACCAGTTTGAACTCGGTGAGTAGTAGGAGAAAGCAGTCTCAGTCATTACGAAAATGTCCGGTTCACCGACCATTGTTCTAGCATGTATCTCCACGAAAGTGCCCTCATCAACGGAGAAGGGGCCATGGGCAATCGAGAATTCTCCCGGTTCAACCCTATGTATTGAATCTGAGAGTGTGAATTGCTGCGGAGAAATCAATCCCCCATCCAGTGATACTTCTGAAGACTGCCCGCCTTGTGAGCCCTCTCCGGAGTCCTGAGGATGAGCTAGATTGTCAATCACAAGGTACCACCTTGTTGAGTCGCGATCGGCTGGGACCTTCCAATGCCATTCACCTTCGCCAGAGAATGACTCGAATACGGACTCGCTCATCCAGACGGAGTCAATGCGATAGGATTGCTCGTTCTGGTAAACAGAAACTGTATTCGATGGAAAGAGAAGTATGTCTACCTCTGAATCAGATGAAATTTCGAAGAACAGGGAATCTCCAGGGGCAAGAACACCCAAGTCAACTCTTAGACAGGTCTGATCGGACATGCTCCAGTTTCCAGGAAGACTGTCTAGACTAGAATTGGAGCAGGAAATTACCCCTCTGGTGGATGCTGCGTCTACGGAAACGGTGGTTGTCAGAAGGAGCGAGATAACTAATACACAGATGCAGCGCATCGTCTGGCCGTTCGCCCTCCCCTTTTGAACGGTATCGCAATCGCGTTCGGAAAATTAGCCTAGAGATTCCGAGGGATAGGTGTCTGGGGGAACCAGCGCAATAGAACAACGTCTCCAACGGATCTTACCCAATTCCATGGGACAGCGACGTGAGTTCGTCCCTCGACCATTGCATCTGGCGGATCTGAAACGAAGATATGGGTGCATGACCAGTTGTTCACGTCAATCACCGTGTCGTGGACCGTACCTAGTAATCTCCCGTCAGGGATAATTACTGGTAATCCCTTGATTTCCGATGCGTGACGGTCCGCCATAGTGAGATGCCAATCATCATTCGGCATCAATCTGACGGAATCTATGGTTACTTTCCGCGGTTCTTGTTTGCCTTGAGGCTGGGTCGGAGTTTCTCTGCTCCCTTGCCCTTGTTCAATAGTCCCCTGCCTCTTTTTCCTGCTCCGGTCTTTCCTCTGAAGGCTCGACCTCGGTGGCTTGAACCACTGGAAACCCAACCTAGGTCCTTGTCTGACTTTATCGAAGGGTGCTCCGGATCAATCATAATTACCTCGTAGAACTTGTTCTTGCCGTCTTCACCGACCCAGTAGGAATTCAGAACCTCTAGGTTCGGATACCTTCTTGCTGATCTCTCCTCGGCTATTCTCTGAATCGACTTGGCCATGGTGATTTTCTTGATTCCGGCCTTGGAGGGCTTTCTCTTCATGTGTACCTTGCCCTTCCTCAGACCACCTCGTCTGACTCGGGTACGAACAATGACAACTCCTTGCTTTGCCTTGTATCCAACACTTCTAGCTGCATCTATACGAGTTGGTTTGGCGATTCGAGAGAAAACAGGATCTTTTCTCCATCCAGCCATTCTATCGATTCGATACCTTGACGGGAGTCCCTCCTTGGGCTGCTTCCAGACCTCACTTACATGCTTGTGTAAACCCATTGTTAGACCTCTAGCGGCCCGCCGACCTAGAACTCATTTATGAGCCTGCTTGCATGATTGAAAAGTAATGAGTGAGCAATTGGACGGAGTTATTCTCATTGAAATCAGTTCTCTGAGGGATCACGAAGAGATTATTCCTGACAACTTGGAGAAGAGGACTTCCAAGCTGATTGACAAAGGATTCTACAAACCTATCATTGTTGATCGAGATTCATTAATAATCCTTGATGGACATCATAAATGGACTGCTGCGAGTCTACTAGGGCTCGACAGAGTACCTGTGATGATGGTAGACTACCTTCTGGATGAGACTGTTGAGGTTGATGTCTGGCCAGACTGCGGGAGAGAATCCATCACCAAGGAAGAAGTACTAGAGATGGGAACTTCCGGAAGTGTTTTTCCTCCGAAGACTAGTCGACACAAGTTCCCATTCGAGATCCCTGTGATTAGAATCCCACTCGATGAACTAAGGGGTTAGTGGTCCGCGCTCCCGGACTTGAACCGGGGACCCCCTGATGGCTGCCTACAACCATGTGTTTCCAGTCTACAGTCAGGTGCTCTAGCCAACTGAGCT
>Ga0208765_1000228_pt1 | contig 36702 bp, 39 predicted proteins | sample ETNtaG_2_FD_185783 | JGI IMG/M metagenome (GOLD analysis project Ga0208765, IMG submission 185783) | Marine microbial and viral communities from oxygen minimum zone, Eastern Pacific Ocean - ETNP201406SV203 (SPAdes) (version 2) | ecosystem: Environmental > Aquatic > Marine > Oceanic ...
ACAAGAGCGCCGTATAGGGGTATTTCGAACGGGGCCAGTATTCTGTTGCGTTCTACAGCATTGGCCTCTTGATCTTGTGAGAGATGCTCAGCCCATGCGCTGAATGTCCATTCGAATGCCGAGATCAGAAGTGCTGCTATGCCCACTATGGCAATAAACCCGTCTACAACGAGCCCGACCATCAAGATACCCAGTCCTATGGCTCCCATGATGGGCCACCAGGCGGGGGTTGCAGGATGATTGCGTGCTCGTTCTCGATCTATTGAGTCACCGTCTCCAATTGAGAGCGCCAGCCCTGCAAGCAGCGCAAAAGCGGCAGCTGCCGTGCCTAGAACTATTGTTCCAAACATCACAATGTGACCGTCGCCGTCCATGCCTGTAACAAGCCCAAGAGCGACCGCTGCCGCTGTGGCAAGGGTTATGCGACCGGCGAAGTATCTACTTGCTATTCCGAGCATGAGTCTCCTACTTCACCACGTAGACCGTGTACCAGGTCACAGCCCATACAAGTGCTGCAAAATCCCAAAAGAAAACAGCAGCGCCGAATGCAGTACTCCCCTGCTGCCCAACGCTGCCGCCGAGAGATCGAAGCCCCATAAGCCCCAAATAAAGGAGTCCGACAACAACAACAGCGAGAGCGAGGCCCGTCGTCGCAAAGGCAAGGTTCTGATATTCACCAGCGCCGATTTCTAAGCCCATGCGGTTGAGGCTGTACATGACCATATTTATAAAACCAAGCCCCAAAACAATCGTCGTGGCAATGGCGGTCCACGCGTGCGCTGTATCTCTGCGTCTGCTGGCCCACAAAGCCCAGTGGGCGGTCACCATTGACGCGACGAGGGTTAAAAGAGCGTAATCGAGTTGGGGGTTTGGCACGGCTAACCCGTCAAGCCAATCGTGGCCGGGGTGAGGCCCTGAAGCATGGCGGCGAGCCATGTAGAAGCCAAGGGCGCCTGCCATCATCATCGATACTGCAGCACATGCGAACCCAGTCGCTACAAGTTGGGCTCTCGGCCGTTGAGGCTGCCCAGAAGCCAGAGTTGGGGTCGTATCTGACATCAAACCGACACCTCCTCAGACTCAACAGAATCGAGTAACGGTGTACCAGAGGTCAGCGTAGGTAGGTCATCTGGTTCACCCATGAGTGGTGGCGAAGGCAACATCCATTCAGGAGATTGAGCTCCCCAAGGATCATCGCTTGCCTGCACACCCTTTTTCAGACCTACCGACACGAACAAGTTGATTAGGAGCAAGGCAACCCCCGCTAGAAGGATCGCTACCCCTGCGACACCGATGGCACTCAATCCCTCTGCACCAGTGTCATCGACCCAGTCGGCGTATATAGCTGTCGCTGATGGGTCCGCATATACGAAGTCGGGCTGTTCTGTGAGAAGACCCGAGAGCGTAGGACCAATAAAAGCAAGAAGCGCTCCAGCGCCGATGACGAGAAAGTTCAGTAACCCAAGTAATTCGTTCAGTTGGCGACCCCAAATCTTGGGGGCCCACCAATGAAGAGCGGCGAGGAGGCCAAGTAGTCCGGCACCATAGATCAACACGGATTGTTGACCTGTAACCCAAGTCGTCATGCGGAGTTGTAGATTCCCGTCGTTTCCTCTACCAGCTATCTCTAGCCAATCGCCTGCCGCACCGAGCAGGCCTACAAATGCTCCTACCAGCACTAGTTTCCCAGCACCAAATGCCGCTATCAGCGAAGTGCTGAGTTTCGGCAATTTACGATTCTGAATTACCGCCAGCCCTAAGAGGCCCAAGAGTCCGACGGTGCCGAGAAGGGCCCCGCCGTACAACGCTACGAGTACTACACCTTCGAAGCCATCGATGATGTCAGCGCCTTCTCCTGTGATTGCGAAGTTGGTCCATGCTCCAAACCCAAAGAGGCCGACCAGCCCGATAGTGAAATACATGGCAAGCGGTTCAAATACCCGCCTTCGAGCGGTAGCGAGAACTACTTCTGCAGCAACCCCGAGCACCGGGACGACGTAAATGAATAGTTGAGGTGTTCGATGAATCCAGTCGATTCGTTCCCAGATGCCGTAGTTCCCCAGCAGGAAAACTCTTCCATACCGGTGATCTATATAAAGAATCGCTATCTGGCCCAGCAAGACAGGCAGGCTCACAATCAACATCGACGCTGACACCAAAGATGACCATGTGAACGGCGGGGTTTCATCCATGTACAGGCCAGGGGACCTCATGGTCATGATTGTTGTTGCGACACTTATGGCACCAAGTAGCAGAGCGACGACAAGACCACTCAACGCTAAGAGGTGTAAGTCAACTCCGTTGGCCCATCCCCCGTAGGGACCGCCGTTACCCAAGTACGCACCCATTAGTACGATGGCCGAAATTTTCCAAGCCCAAAAAGACGCCGTCGCGGCTCTTGGAAAAGCCAGATTTGATGCGCCGATCTGCAGGGGCACTAGGTACATCGACATACCAAGGAAGGCAGGGATCAAGAAAAGCAGGGTCAGAGCTTCGCGGGAGAAAGTAAAGCCTTGAGCGAAACTGTCGGAACCAAGACTCACGAAATCAGTCGCTGACGTCAGGTCCAACCTGACCAGCAAGTCCAAAGCAGCTCCTAAGACAAGGAACAGCAACGAGCAGACAATGAAAAGGCGACCAGTTCGTTTGTGGTCAGCAGTCGTCAACCAGCCAAAAGGTGTTGGGTCTTCCACAGGCACGCCGGGGGAAATTGAATCCGTGGTGTTTTCGCTCATCGTGTCCTGCTGATTGCTGCCTCGATAACTGGGGTGTGGTGCCCACCCGAAGGTTGACTGTGCCCAAATGCGCGATTGAACCCGCGCAGGTGCTGAGTGTGCACTTTACTCACCAGATTGCCAGTCATGTAACTCGAAAGCTTGTTCTCTCATAGTCTTTTCAGCACTTATTTTGCTTGGAGATATTCATGTGGATGGTCCGTATGCCAACACATCGATAGCCACGGCAATAAACAACGCCCCCAGGTAGACAATTGAGTAGGTAAACACCTTCATGGCTTGCACCGAACTGGGTCGGCGAAGCAGCTCAATCGTACGCCACAAGAACACTAAACCGCCTACTACCGCAACTGATAAGTATAGAAAACTAGTTTCTGCGACACTGTGAAACCAAAGTGAAAGTCCGATGACTACGACGGTGTATATGACCATTCTGAGAGCCGTGCTGCGGATGCTGGTTACCACCGGGAGCATTGGTACTGAAGCTGCTTCGTAATCATCCGCATATTTGATAGCTAGAGCCCAAAAGTGCGGCGGGGTCCAGAAAAATATGATGGCAAACAAGATGAGCGAGCTGAGGCTAAGCGAACCGGTTACCGCAGCCCATCCGATCAAAGCAGGGGCGGCACCGGCAGCACCGCCAATGACGATGTTCTGTTTAGAGGTTCGCTTCAACCAAAGGGAGTAGACGAACACATAGAAAAGACAGGCCCCCAGCGCCAATACTGCCGAAAGCCAATTTACCCATAACAAGAACAAGAAAAAGGCCACGGCTTCTAACGCAAATGCGAAGATCAGCGCTGCTCGAGGAGACACTGCGCCGGTTACTAATGGACGGCCTTGAGTTCGCTGCATGAGCCGATCGATATCTCGGTCGATGTACATGTTGAATGTGTTGGCGCCGCCTGCGGCAAGTGTTCCGCCAACAACCGTTAAGAGCACTAAAGAAATATCTGGCATACCGCCAGTGGCAAGGATCATTGAGGGGACCGTGGTGATCAACAACAGCTCGATTATCCGCGGCTTAGTAAGCATGACAAAAGCGGAGAGCGTCGCAACCGCTCCTCCGCCACTAGTTCTGATGGTTGTTATGTCGTGCTCCATCGAGCGCCACGATACGGCCCCGAAGGCCGTCTGACCCAACTAGAGGCGCTGATTCGTTCAGAATGTTATTTGAGTCCTAAGTTCAAGACTGTGAGAATCGTGAATTTGAATGCTCGCCAATACCATCTGTTGACTCAAGTAGCCCTGTGGTTGCTCGCTGTAATTGTGGTGTCAGGGGCAGCAGTACGGCTTAGTGGCAGTGGCCTTGGATGCAGCGATTGGCCAAATTGTGAACCAGGCTTGCTAGTCCCCGAGGCAGATTTTCATGCATGGGTCGAGTTCGGAAACCGGCTGGTTACGGGCCTCGTTTCGATTGCCGTCGTGCTTGCGGTCTTAGGTTCTCTGCGACGAGTGCCACCCTCGGTAAGCCTTACTAAATGGTCTTTAGGACTTGTAGCTGGCGTTGCGGCCCAGATCGCGCTCGGAGCCGCAACAGTCCTAACTCATCTATCTCCTCCTGTTGTGATGGGTCATTTTTTGCTGTCGATGGTTTTGGTTTGGAATTCCGTGGTACTCGAAGATATTGCTCGACCAAAAAAGACGGTTTCCAATAGGTCGTCAATACATAGAACTCTGCGTTCCCATGCCCACGCAGTAGGCGTCGGGGCAGCAGTAGTGATCGTCACGGGCACGGTTGTCACAGCTAGTGGTCCTCATGGTGGGGATGAGCACGTTGCTCGCTTGGATTTCTCATTTCCTGACGTGGCGCGAATCCATGGATCCGCTGTAGTACTCCTCGTCGTCTTGGTCTTGTCACTATTTCTTAGAACACGTCATACAGAGGGAGACCTGTTTAAAAGACGGGTCACCATCGTTTTGATCGCGACACTTGGTCAAGCAGCTATTGGTTATACGCAATACTTCACCCAATTACCTGTATTGCTTGTGGGTTGCCACATAGCGGGTGCCACACTTTTGTGGATGGCAACCATTCGGCTACTCCTAGCTAGCAGCGAACGCCGAATCAAGGCGGTTTGATTTGCTTTTTTCTTGGTCCAACGCCACCAGCCAAAGTGAAACTGAAGTGGAAAGTGTTCCAGTTGTCACAGACGACGAAACTCCTGCTGCGTCAGCAGATGAAGATGTCCCTTGGGTTGTTTTGGTCTGGAACGATCCGATAAACCTCATGAGCTATGTCACGCATGTTCTTCAGAAACTATTTGGTTACAGCATTGAAAAAGCCACTCAGCTGATGCTTGATGTCCACAACAAGGGCCGGGCAGTTGTCTCAAACGGCACGAGAGAGAAAGCAGAGCTAGACGTATTCAGACTTCATGAGTACGGCTTGTGGGCAACCATGCAGAAAGACTCCTAAGACCATGTTTGATCGTCGCTTCCGGAGAAAACGAAACGGAGCTGTGGAGATCAAAATCACCGAAGATGAACGATCGTTGCTTGCTGATCTGATCGATCAACTTCGGGAATTGGTTCTTTCGACCTCCCCCGAAGGAGAGGTCGACCCCTCGCTTCGACGTTTATATCCCGCTGCTTATGCCGACGACATTCAACACGAGGTGGAATACCAGCGATTAATGAGAGACCAACTTTTGGAGCGGCGGCTTTCTCATCTTGACGTAGTTGAAACCACACTTAACGATCGCGAACTCGACCAAGAAAGCCTCACTTCTTGGATCATGAGCATTAATGATTTACGGCTCGTACTTGGCACCCATTTGGACGTAAGTGAGGACGAAGAATCACTTTTATTAGAAGATGACGACCCTCAACAACATCAGAGTGCGATCTACCATTATCTGAGTCATTTACTTGGCGAGTTGGTTGAAGTGGCAAGCAACTAGCCAACCATTCCCCGGATCGGTGGTTTCCTGACTTCGGCGCCCTAGTCTGGGCCTGCTAGCCCCCATCGTCTAGCGGCCTAGGACACCGGCCTTTCACGCCGGCAGCACGGGTTCGAATCCCGTTGGGGGTGCCAAATTGTCTCTGGCCTCTTGGTCCGGTGTTACTCGTCTTAGCCGGCTGGTGGGAAAGAAAGTTCGATCGTTGTGCCGGGCTCATCTCGATCAATTATTCGTACTTGGCCCCCAAAACTCTCGGCTACGTGACGCACGATTGAAAGACCTAGACCAGATCCCGGCAGGGACCGTGCTTCTTCTGTCCGATAAAAACGCTCGAAGACGTTCTCGCGTTCCTCTATTGGTATACCTGGCCCACTATCTGAGACAACTATTACGCCATCTTGAACTTGAACTTGGATCGCGGAATCCGGGGGGTTCCACTTCACTGCATTATCAATCATGTTTGACACGGCTCTTTCTATCAGCGCGGGTGCTGCCATGATCTGGCAGGAATTAGCGCTGTATTCGATCTCCGAAGAGGTTCGTCGCCTGTGGCGCTGGACAACCGCGTCAACTAGTTCGTCCAGTTCTATCCTCTCAGCTTCATCCATTTGATGTTGATCCGTCGCCAGATCAACCAGTTCAGTAACTAGCCCGGTTAACTGATCCAGTTCGAACAACACATCATCCAAAACCTGTTGTCGTTCGTCGTCGTCGATTGAGGAGCTGCGCTGCATGTATTCCAAGTTGGTGCGAAGACTTGTAATCGGGGTACGAAGTTCATGACTAGCGTCAGTCACCAGTCTGTGCTGCTGTTCTCTGGAAAGACTCAGTGCCCTCAGCATCTCGTTGAAGCTGGAAGCTAGTTGCCCAAACTCGTCATCTCTGTTGATATCGATTGGTTGGTCAACGTCTTGTGTATCAGCGACTCTCGTAGCTGCTTCGGTGAGACGTCGAACTGGGCGTACGACGCGCCCTGCAACGGCAAACCCAATTAGAGCTGCTCCTGCCACCCCGATAACAAAGATTTGAATGCTGATCCGCCACAGGGCTGCAAGTTGTGCATCTACTTCATCCATCGGACGAGCAATCATTACAGCGCGACCATTTGCTCTTAGGGGAAGAGTGAGGACCCGCATTCGGTACCCGGCGATCTCAGCAGTTGTGATTCGTGCCCGGAGATGTCTTTTCGCGACGGAAAGATCTTCAGAATTGATTGGGAGCGGCTCCACATTGCTCGCCCAAATCCGGCCTTTCACATCAAAAACTTGGACCAACACATCATCAGGCGAGTACTTCCCGAAGAGCCGTCGGTCGAATTCTTGAGGTCGACCAAGTTTTTCGCCCAATTGTGTGACCTCATTGGCTCTTAAGCGCAATTTTGAATCAATGCTGTCGACGGCTTGCCCTCTCGCCATATACAAAAAAGAACCGGCCACGCTTGCCACGGCGATAGCGACCACCAAAGCAACTAGGACGGCTACCCGGGCACGAAAACTCATGATGATCTAAGGACGTAACCGATGCCGCGGACCGTCCGTATCAATCTTTGGCTGCCGCCTGCCTCTGTCTTTCGGCGAAGATACCCGACGTACACTTCCAAACTGTTTGACGCGAGTGCTGAGTCATATCCCCACACCGCTTCGTAAATTTGATCGCGAGTCAATACTTGATTCGGGTGTTCTAGAAATAATTCGAGCAACTCATATTCGGTCCGCGTGAGGTCTAATAGTTGGCCAGCGCGATGGGCTTGACGCGCTTGTCGATTAAGTGACAAGTCTGCGAAACAAAGTGGCGCCTCTTCTGACTGAGACTCCAGAGATCTGTTGCGTCTAAGTAATGCTCTTATTCTGGCTAACAATTCATCAAGGGCGAATGGTTTAGCGAGGTAATCATCAGCGCCGGAATCCAGCCCTAATACTCGATGCTCAGTTTGATGACGAGCTGTGAGTAACAGGATTGGTAGTTCCGAACCTTGAGAGCGCAATCGACGGCACACTTCGATTCCTCCGAGTTGAGGCATCGTTAAATCAAGAACCATGAGATCTACCTGGTTCGACATTTGAAGCGCTTGCATCCCGTCTGCGGCAGTGATGACTTCGTAGTTCTCAGATCTGAGGGCGCGCTCTAATGCTTGGCGAATTCTCTTGTCGTCGTCGACCACCCCAATGATGGCGTCAGTTGTTGTTGGCAGGTCTGACAGGTTCATCAGGTATTGGTGTACTTCCTGAATATGAAGGTTGAATGAGAATTCCGCGGTACATCCGATCTCACACTGCGGAATATGCTCTCCGCCATAATGACCAACCCATCTCTCCAACCTGAGTCTGTTGTTTGCTCCGGTCCTATTAAGACTTTCTGGAGGGGCATGGTCGTATTCCTGTTTTTGTTGACAGTCGCTTGTGCGGTTGAGCCGTCTGTTGCACCGGCTATTACGTCGACCACTCTGTCACACGCATCAACCACCACTTCGTCAGTTGTAACTAACCAGACAACGTCTACAACTTCATTCGAGCCACCCGTGACTTCAACCTCCTTGGTCAATACCACGACCACAACTGAGCCTTACCAAGGGTGGTGGGATCCACAAGGTGTCCAGCGTGCTTGGGGTGACACTGTCGAGGGGCTCCTAACTTTTCGTGGCTCACCAACACGGTCGTGGTACGGACGTGGTCCCGTTCCATTGATGCCGGAGGTGTTATGGCGATTCCCCGAAAAAGGCAATTTGTGTTCGTTGTCAACGACGGGCGGCCGGACGACGAATTGGTGCGGAATTGGATGGACAGGACAGCCTGCAGTTTGGGAGGTGGGAACACAGACGTGGCTGGCTATCGGCGCGTACGACCGAGGTATTCATCTCCTCGATGCATCTACGGGTTTACCGGTGATGGATCCTTTCGTGACGGGTGACATCGTAAAAGGTTCCCTCACTGTGGACCCTGACGGCTTTCCCCTTATCTACAGCGGTTCACGCGATGGGCAATTACGGATCTTGGCGTTCGATCGATCTGACCGCCTAACTGAGCTTTGGAGTTTGGCTGGCAGCCAGGTCAACCCAATGATGTGGAACGACGACTGGGATGCCGCACCTCTAATCCTTGATGATCACCTCATTACTGGTGGAGAAAACAGTTGGCTACATGTAATCCGATTGAATCGCTCGATAGATAGTTCGGGTCTAGTCGTTGTGGATCCTGAAATAATTTTCCAGACTCCTGGTTGGGACGATGAACTGCTCAGGGCGTTGGGCGACAACAACGTCTCCATCGAAAACTCTGTAGCGATGTCGGGTGATACGGCTTGGTTCGCTAACTCCGGCGGGCTCGTCCAGGGTTGGGACCTAGCCCCATTGCGGAGTGGAGATACCCCGGTACGAAACTTTCGCTGGTGGATGGGTGATGACGTCGATGCCACCATCGTTATTGACGAAGAAGGCTTTCTTTATGTCGCCGCGGAATATGAGCGTGAGACTCAAAGATCCCGTGAGGTTGGGCAGTTGGTGAAGTTAGATCCAACGAACCCTGAAGCGCCAGTGATTTGGTCTCTGCACGAAAACCGGACTTCGCCGGGTGGTATCTGGAGTACCCCAGCGCTACATAAGGAAGTGATTTACGTCACCACGAACTCTGGTCGATTGATGTCAATCGACCGCTATTCGGGAGAGATTTTTTGGACCAAATATCTTGAAGGGCCCCTGTGGAGTTCGCCTGCAGTTGTTGATGACATTCTGATCGTCGGGGATTGCGGGGGATATCTCCGCGCCTACAGCGTTCAACAACCAAAGGTCGAACCCATTGAAATTTGGCGGATTGAAATTGGGGGCTGCATAGAGGCAACGCCAGCAGTTTGGGATGGCCGAATCTTTGTCGGCTCCCGCGAAGGGGGATTATTTGCCATAGGCGAAAGATAAGGAATTTGTTCTAGGGTGCCGTCATGGATATTGGTGTTTGTGTCGCGTCACACGTCGGCGATATTGACTATGTGGTACGAGCTGAAGAACTGGGCTATTCACACGCCTGGCTGGCTGACAGTCAAATGCTTTGGTCGGATTGTTATGCAGCGCTGGCTTTAGTTGCTGATCGTACGTCAACGATCAACATTGGCACTGGGGTCTCGGTATCTGGGACCCGTCCCGCGCCAGTCACCGCAGCATCGATCGCGACCATCAACGCGTTAGCACCGGGCCGGACTTTTCTTGGTCTGGGAACCGGGAACACAGCTATGCGAATTATGGGGCATAAACCTCAAAAAATCGCTGAGTTTGATGACTACCTCGAAACACTGAAGCCATTACTGAGAGGCGAAGAAGCAAACCACTCTTTTGGGGGACAGGTAAGGCCTATACGTCACATCATGCCAGACAAGGGTTTTGTCAATTTTGATGACGAAATACCGCTATATGTATCTGGATTCGGCCCGAAATCGTTGGCCTTAGCCGGCAAACATGGCGATGGCGCGGTTATGTCTATACCTCCCGATGCTCAAGTAATGGACAGAATGTGGGAAATGATCGAAAGAGGCGCCGTTGGGGCCGGAAGAGAGCTAGTCAGGGATGAATATCTCACTGTGTCCTTGACGACAATTGTGGTTCTTGACGATGGAGAGACACTTGAAAGCCCACGGGTGAAGGCTGAGGCCGGAGCCATGGCAATGGCCTCAATTCATTATTCCTACGATCAATACCGACAATTGGGACGATCCCCGGGAAGTCGCCTCGATGGTATTTGGGATGATTACACGTCAATGTTGGAGGACTACGACCCGGAAAGAATTCACCAGCGAATACATGCAGGACATAACTGTTGGGTTATCCCTGAAGAAGAACGGTTTGTTACCCCAGACCTAATCGACGCGACGTGCATCGTTGGAACGGCTGAAGAAGTAATTGACCGGCTGGGCCAACTCGAAGAGCGTGGCCTCGATCAACTCATGATCCTCCCGAACTTCGATCCTAGATTCGAGGTCCTTGAACGAATTGGGCGGGACATTATTCCTCACGTATAACTATGAGTAGCTATTGGCAGAGATGGTGATTGGTTCACCTCGCTGTTAACCTAAAAAGTCGTCATTACGGTGACACGCCACACCACTTCACCAAGCTGAGAGTTCCTATGAGCAACGTCTGTCAAGTAACCGGTCGCAGGCCTACAACCGGTTTCACCGTTTCTCACTCTCACCGTCGTAACAAGCGATGGTTTAAGCCAAATATTCAGAAGAAGAAGTTCTACGTGCCCAACGAGAAGCGGCACGTAACTTTGATGGTGAGCGCAAAGGGCATCAAAATCATCAACAAACGTGGAATCGAGTCAGTATTAGCTGACCTTAGACGTCGTGGGGAGAAAGTCTGATGGCGAAAAGCGATAAACGGCCGGTAATTAGACTGAAATCGACAGCCGGAACTGGCTACACATATTCGACGCGCAAAAACAAAACAAACAGCCGTGAGCGAATTGAACTGAAGAAGTACGACCCAGTAATTCGTCAACACGTCATCTTTAAAGAAGAACGCTGAGACATTCGCACTGAGGCCTTCATCTAGAGATGGTGGTTGCCAAACATACTGAGCTGTCATCTGCGCAGGCGCGTTCTATGGCTGTATCAGCCCAGGGTTTACAAGCAGCAAGCCCCTTCTCTTCTTCTCGCCTAGATATCAGACACTTGAGATGGGCTTTCCAAAGGTTAGGTGTTCTGCAGATTGACGCTGTAAATGCCGTCGCCCGGTCTCATCTTCTTGTACTCCGGGCGCGTCTCGGGGGTTCTCACGACGGGCTCTCTGAATTGCTTGACCACACGGCCTATGAACGTCACGAATTAACTGAATATTGGTGCCACGAAGCAAGCTATTTGCCGGTTAACGATTTGCCCTTGTTCAGATGGCGCATGCATCGAGCCGAGCAGGGAGAAGTCTGGGGAGGGATTCGCGAGTTTGTTGCCGAAAATCCAGAGTTCGTTGAAGAGGTCGCAAATTATGTGGCGGTGAATGGCCCCGTTAACGCAGGCCAGCTACAAACGAAGCCTAAGGGTGGGACTTGGTGGGCTTGGTCGGAAGCAAAGGTCGCCCTTGAATGGTTGTTTTGGACCGGACAAGTGACGGTAAGCAAGAGGGAGAAATTCACACGCTTCTATGACTTATCTGCGCGGGTTCTCCCGACTCAGGCTTTGGACGATTCCCTTTCCGAAATCGAGGCTCATCATGAACTGATCCGCCGAGCTGGAGTACACCTCGGTGTTGCGGCGGCGGAAGATCTAATTGATTATTTCCGATTGCCAAAAGTTGACGGGCGGCAGCGCGTGATGGAGCTGGTCGAGAACAATGAACTTCTTCCGGTTCAGGTTGAGGGTTGGGACCGAGTTGGCTACATCTCGGCTGATGCAAAGGTCGCTATCGGTGTATCTAAATCTGTGCTTTTGAGTCCGTTCGACCCGCTTGTCTGGTTCAGGCCGCGGACTCAACGACTGTTTGATTTCAAATACCGGTTAGAGATCTATGTTCCAGCTGCCAAACGTGTCCACGGTTATTACGTCTTACCATTTCTTCACGCCAATCAGTTGTGTGCGAGGGTCGATGTGAAAGCTGATACCAAAGCCAGAGTTCTACATGTTCCAGCGGTTTACGCTGAAGCTGGCGGGATGAGCGATGATGTCGTCGAGGCTCTTGCGTCTGAACTTTGGGCGTTGGCAGCCTGGCGAAATCTCGAGACGATAAAGGTTGGTCAGCGGGGCGATTTGGCTCGGCGGCTAAAGAAGGTCATCTAACGATTATGAGGACTGTCTGGCGGGGACTCACCATGGCATGCGGTGTATGCGGTTGTCGTGGTTTATTTAGAACGTGGGGCATGTTTTCCATGGTCGAAGACTGCCCGAAGTGTGGTTTGCACTTTGAACGTATGGAAGGTCATTCTTTGGGCGCGGTTGCTGTGAACACGGTGGTGAGTTCGGCGCTTGTTCTTACGGTGGTGTCTCTAGCTTTGGTTATCTTTGGCACTGATGTTTCCACCTCGTTTTTGCTTTTGCTTGCGGCTCCGGCGGGTCTCCTATTCCCAATCTTGTTCGACCCGGTGTCACGAACACTGTGGAATGCGTTCGAGTTAATGATGCGTCCTGTCCAACCCGAGGAGTTGAAGCAACAGTTTCAATCCAACAAGTAACAGCGAATAAAGCCCACCAAGTTGCAATACGACATCTGCCACGCCAGAATTCAATCCCTTGCTGTCAGTTAATAGGTAGCAAGCACGGTTGGTCCCGTGGTGAAGTCTGGAGTTCACGCCGGCCTGTCAAGCCGGAGGTCGCGGGTTCAAATCCCGTCGGGACCGCGGTCGGGTAGCTCAGTTGGCAGAGCGCGCGCCTGAAAAGCGTGAGGTCACCGGATCGACGCCGGTCCCGACCACGCTACGAAGCCAGGGGCTTAACTCCCCTGGCTTCTAGTAATTTTGAGCAACGCTTGAATCGAAGCTTGATTCCTCAGACCCGAGTCACCCCATCTTCGATCGCTGCATGAGCGACTGCAGCAGAAACCGCTGGGACTACCGAACGATCAAACGCCGTTGGGATAATGAGATCAGGGGAAAGGTCGTCACTTGACACGGCTGCGGCGATGGCGGACGCGGCAGCAATTTTCATTCCTTCGGTTATGTCGGTGGCTGACGAGTCAAATGCGCCACGAAAAATCCCTGGGAACGCAAGTACGTTGTTGATTTGGTTGGGGTAATCACTCCGGCCCGTCGCGACCACCGCTGCAATGTCGCCAATCTCTTCTGGGAGGATCTCAGGGTCGGGATTGGCCATTGCAAACACGATGGGTTTGTCAGCCATTGCGGCAACGTCGTCTCGGGTCACCAGCCCAGGTCCGCTGAGACCCATGAACACGTCAGCGCCCACCATAGCCTTAGCGACTGTGCCAGCGATTTGCTCAGTGTTGGTGTTATGAGCGATCCATTCTTTGGCAGCGTTCAAATCATCTCTACCAGGGTAAATAGTGCCTTGTCGATCACAGACGACGACATCACCGATTCCGCGGCCTAACAGAATTTTTGCACACGCAACGCCCGCTGCTCCGGCACCCAAGATGACGCAGCGTAAATTTTTGAAATCTTTCCCCGTAAGACGAACCGCATTTTCCAAAGCAGCTAGGGCGACGACTGCTGTTCCGTGTTGATCATCATGGAATACCGGTATATCAAGCGCTTTGCGTAACTCTGCCTCAACTTCGAAGGCACCAGGGGCAGCAATGTCTTCCAGATTTATTCCCCCGAAAGTCGGCGCTAACCGAATGACTGTTTCAATAATTTGTTCTGGTGTTTCTACATCGAGACAGATTGGGAACGCATCAACGTCAGCAAACTCTTTAAATAGCAGTGCTTTGCCTTCCATGACGGGCATAGCAGCTTCTGGACCGATGTCACCGAGCCCGAGAACAGCGGTGCCGTCGCTAACAATCGCCACTGTGTTTTTTCTGATCGTCAACTCATGAGAGGCTGCCTCATCTTCGTGGATGGCCATACATACCCGAGCGACTCCTGGTGTGTACGCCATTGATAAGTCATCAGCGTCTCTCAAAGGGATTCGGCTTATGGTCTCAAGTTTGCCGCCCTCGTGGATCTTAAAAGTTCGGTCAACTGCACTAATTACCTTGATACCTTCGAGCCCGTCAACTGCCTCACAAATTTCTTCGACGTGCGCTTCGCTAGCGGCGTCAACCACAACTTCTTCGCGCAGAGATCCGGCAGTTACGGTAAAGCCTCGGAGGCTACGAATATTTCCTCCAACGTCGCCAATCGCTGTGCAGAGCCGGCCAAGGGTGCCTGGCTCATGAGCAAGCTCAACTTCTAATGTGGCTGAGAAAGCAGCCGTTGGTCGCGACATCGGGTCTCCTGGTGCGGGGTGCGAGCGCTCTATTGTGGCGGGAGGATCCGACTTGTCCAAACGGTCCTAGTGCATTTGTTCTACGGGCCCTCATATTCAAAGCCCAAATCAGGGGCAGTTAACAGCGCGTAAAAGCCAATTCCAGCTTGTTTCGCAAGGTCTTCGCAGGTGCCACCGCGGTCCACGACCGAAATAATCATGACAGGTTCGGCACCGAATGCTCTGACTGCTTCTGCTGCTTCTAGAGGCGATACTCCCCTAGTAACAACATCTTCGGTGATTGCTACACGGTCACCCTTTCGCAGTGCGCCGGCTATTCGTCCCTCTACCCCATGGTCTTTTGATTCTTTTCGGACACTAAAGCTTCTAATTTCATGGCCACGGTCAGCTGCTATAGCTGACACACCGTATGCGACGGGATCAGCGCCCATGGTCAAGCCGCCCATTGCGTCTATCCCATTAACTTCCTTCAAGATGATGTCTGCTACGAGTTGAATTCCTTCAGGGGTACAGACGGTTTGTTTGCCATCAATGAACCAGTTACTTTTCCGGCCCGATTTCAAAACGAAATCACCTGTGCGCACAGCGTGAGTTAGCAGATGTTCTCTAAGTTTTGTTCGCAGTGGGTCGAGTTCCCTCATCAGCCCATCCACCCTGCTTGACCATTTCCCACAACAACCTGCCCAACGATCCAAGCCTCGTGTCCATTCTTATTGGCAAGGCCAATAACTGAATCAGCCTCTTCCCTCGGGACCACCAGCACCATGCCAATACCTAGATTGAAAACATTCCGCATTTCTTCCTCAGAGACAGGTCCTTCGTTAGCAATCTGATCAAAGATTTCTGGTCTCCGCCAGCTTCCTACGTCCAGTCGTATCTCTACTTCATCACCAATCACCCGTTTCAGATTCCCAACAAGCCCCCCGCCAGTTATGTGTGCCGCCGCGTGAACTTCGTGCTGTCGGAATGCACTTAAGACTGTGGGGGCGTAAATGGTAGATGGGCGAAGCAGTTCCTCTCCGAGCGAAGAGTCCGCGCCGGGCCACGCAGGTTGGTCTAAAGCGCGGCCATCCATAAGCACCCGACGGGCCAAGCTGTACCCGTTGCACCGCAGGCCTGGCGATGCAAGCCCTACTAAAATATCTCCTTGAACAACCGAAGATTTGTTGGGTATGTCGGCAAGCTCAGCTATTCCCACTGCGAAACCCGACACATCAAAGTCGTCTTCATCCATCGTGTCTGGGTGTTCAGCGATTTCACCCCCTGTTAAAGCACACCCTGCTGCAATGCATCCTTGGGCGAAACCAATTACGAGTTGTTCGATGACTTCAGGGTCTACTTTCCCCACAGTTAGTTGATCCAAGAAAAACAGTGGTTCAGCTCCAGATGTAACGATGTCGTCAACGCACATTGCAACCACGTCAACACCAATTGTGTCGTACTTACCCAATTTCTTCGCTACAAGTGTCTTGGTTCCAGCTCCATCGTTTCCGGACACCAGTACGGGCTCGCGATAGCCCTCAGGTATTGCAACAATTGACCCGAATCCGCCTACGTCACTCAGCACTTCTGGTCTGAAGGTTGACCGTGCATGGGGGATGAGGCGCTGCACGGCTTCGTCTGCTTTATCTATATCGACTCCAGACTCGGAGTAGGTGATCTCAGAACTCATTGGCCGAGCTCCATTTGTGAGGCCGATATAAATGCAGATCCCTGTTCGTCTTCCCTTTTCCCCAAGACCTCCCTACCAATTTCTGCTGGGATTTCTACTGGGTACTGTCCGTTCAGACAAGCTGTGCAAAATCCGGCACCTGCCGCACCGGTTGCGTCGATGAGACGGTCAAGCTCCAGATAGCCGATGGAGTCAACACCCAGGTATTCGCGTATTTCGTCCATCGTTAGATTTGCTGCAAGAAGCTCAGCTTGTGTACCCGTATCCATTCCGTAAAAGCATGGCCATCTGTAGGGCGGCGATGAAATTCTGAGGTGTACCTCCGCTGCTCCTGAGGCACGGAGCATTTCAACTATCGCCCGTGTGGTAGTTCCACGGACAATTGAATCATCCACAACTATGAGGCGTTGACCTTCAATGTTGTGTCGAATTGGGTTGAGTTTCATCTTCACTCCCAAGGCTCTCATTTCTTGGGAGGGGGCAATAAAGGTTCGACCTATGTAGCGATTTTTGACCAACCCGTCTCGGTAAGGGATACCGCTTGCTCGAGCGAACCCTTGTGCAGCCGGAATGCCGGATTCTGGGACAGGCATCACTAGATCTCCATTAGCTGGGACCTGGTCGGCTAGTTGTTCGCCCATTCGTTGTCTTGCCGCATGTACATTGCGGCCATACAAAACAGTGTCTGGGCGTGAAAAATATACGAATTCGAAGACGCATAGCTTCGGGTCAGGATTGTCGAAAGGCTGTTCCGAGGTCCATCCATCGCGATCTATAACGACCATCTCACCGGGGTCGATCTCACGGACAAAGTGGGCTCCGACGGTATCCAACGCCGGGCTTTCTGATGCAACTACCCAGCCATTATCCAGGCGTCCCAGACACAACGGCCAAAATCCTTCTGGTCCTCTGGCCCCAACCAAATGCTGGCGGTCCATAGCAACAAAGGAGAACCCACCTTTTAGCCGCGGCAATACACGTTTTAGTGCCCAGGGAAGTTCATTACCTTCAGGAGCGTCTTCGCTCGCAAGCTCGAGAGCAACCAGTTCCGCCACCAGATCACTGTCACTTGTAACAGTCCCATCGAGCATCCCAGTCTCGGCAGCAAGTTCAGCTGTGTTAACGAGGTTGCCATTGTGGGCCAAAGCAAATTCCAGGTCTCCCACATCTCGATAAAACGGTTGCGACGCTCGCCAAGAACTTGAACCCGTCGTTGAATAGCGAGTGTGACCAATCGCGATAGCACCTTCCAGCGCTGCGAGAATTCGATCGTCAAAGGCGCTGGAGACAAGCCCCATGTCTTTTACGACTGTGACGTTAAAGCCGTCACTCACGGCAATTCCGGCGGATTCTTGTCCTCGATGTTGTAGGGCGTAAAGACCAAGGTAAGTCTGATGAGCGACGGCGCTGCCTGGGGCCAACACACCAAAAACGCCACAAGCTTCTCGAGGTTTGTTGATTTCTACTCCACTAATTTCTTCCGTCATGCGCTGATGGTCCCTTGGCCTAGTGCTTCTGGGAGCTTGTTGCGCGACGCGGCTGTCAGAACATCTAGAGGCACTTTCACAGTGGGCCCGAACTCCAACGAGGAACCACCAGTTCGGCCAATTACCTGGGCCGTGACTTTTTTGTTGGCTGCTTCTTCCAGAAATTCTTCTAAAGCATCGCTTGGAACTACAACGAGTACTCGGCCACCAGATTCATTGAACATCGAAATATGGTTGTCGTAACCGTCTAGTCGTGCACCGACACCAGTCTCAATAGCCATCTCCGCGGCTGCTACGGCAATGCCTCCTTCTCCAACGTCGTGTACTGCTTCTAGTCGTTGTTTCTGAACTGACTCAGCCACCAAAGCTGCTGTTCGGACTGCTTGGGCAAGATCGAAGGTAGGGAGAGAGCCGTCTTTGCAACCGCCAATTTCCCAAGCCCATCGGCTTCCCCCCATGGGTGCATCTGGTCCCGCTTCTTGTCCTAATAACAACAAAGGCGAGTCCGGTGGCAATCCAATAGATGGTGGGGGCTCTGACAGGGTGGGGTGCATGCCGATGACACCGACTACTGGAGTTGGAGCTATGTCGACGGTGTTCGTTTCGTTATACAAACTTACGTTGCCGCCAACTACTGGTGAGTTAAAGGCGATACACGCTTCAGACATCCCGTCAACAGCTTCCGATAGTTGCCACATAACTTCTGGGTGTTCCGGATTCCCGAAGTTCAAACAATTGACGACGGCGAGAGGATAAGCACCTACACACGCGATGTTCATAACAGCTTCAGCGACAACCATCTTCGTGCCCTGATATGGATCTACGTAACACCACCGGTGGTTTCCATCTGTGGAGAGTGCTAGCCCCCTTCCGGTTTCGTTGCCGCTGGTCGGATGTCGAAGACGCAGGAGAGTGCCATCACTCCCGGGGCCAACCACAGTATTGAGGAATAACTGGTGGTCATATTGGCGGTAAACCCATGAGGGGTCGCACACCAGTGCCAGCAAGTTCTCCACGCAATCAACTGGGCCTTGAGACGCGTCAGTTAATCGTCGTTGGTCCAAATCATCTGGGGGCGCGATTGGCCGGTCATATTCAGGGGCATCATCATGCAAAGTGGATGCTGGTAGCTCTGCGAGGACTTCACCGTCGAAACCATTGAGGATTCGTAACTGTCCATTCCCGGTCACGCGACCTATCACGCTCGCCGTGATTTCCCATTGAGCTGAAATTTCAAGGACCCGTTCAAGATGTTGAGGTTCAACGATGGCAAGCATTCTTTCTTGCGATTCTGAAGTCATTAACTCAAATGGTTCCATTCCCTCTTCACGCGAATGGATGGCTGAAACATCGACGTCCATCCCTGCTCCACCCCGAGAGGCAGTTTCACTTGTTGCACACGTGATGCCAGCACCTCCTAGATCTTGGATGCCGCTGACTAAGCCTTCGTCTAGGAGTTCAAGGCATGCTTCTAAAAGCCGTTTTTCTTCGAACGGGTCTCCGACTTGAACACTCGGCCGCTTATCCGCATCTTCGGAGTTCTCATCAAACCCCGCTGAAGCAAGGACACTAACGCCCCCTATCCCGTCTCGACCTGTAGAGGCGCCCAATAGAATTGCGAGATTCCCTACGCCGCTAGCTTGTCCGAGTACGAGTCGTTCGGCTGGGAGTACGCCCATCGCAAGGACATTGACGAGCGGGTTGCCTTTATAGGTTTCGTCAAAGACCAGCTCGCCTCCGACAGTGGGGACGCCAACACTATTTCCGTAACCCGAAACTCCACTAATCACACCTTCTGCGATCCACCGACTACGCGGATCGTCAAGCGGTCCAAATCGCAGCGGATCCATGACTGCTATTGGTCTCGCTCCCATGGTGAAAATGTCTCTGAGAATCCCGCCCACGCCTGTTGCAGCTCCTTGATAGGGCTCAATGGCAGAGGGGTGATTGTGGCTTTCTATCCGAATAGCAACAGCAATATCGTCACCTACATCAATTACTCCAGCGTTTTCTCCTGGGCCGACTAGGACCCATGGCGCGTCAGTAGGAAGTCTTTTGAGATGAATCTTTGAAGACTTATAGGAACAGTGCTCTGACCACATCACTGAGTACATCGCTAACTCAAGATGGTTTGGGTGTCGTTCTAAAAGCTCATATATGTGTTCATACTCTTCGTCACTGAGACCAAGTGCCCGATGAACTGATGCATCTTCAGGGGCGACACTCACACCTCAAAACCTAGTCGCGGGTTCTGGTTTCTCATGGATGCCTTGCGACGCGCCCCCAGCTGAGTTTTATCGCCAAATGCTGCTCATCTGAATTGGTAATCCACAGAGTGTCTGACAACTACCGTTCGCCTGTGTGCAGAACTGAGGTGTGGTTCAGTCAGTCACGCAGTCAAAAAAGATTGAATCAGAGCGGTGCCATCCGTTGAGCCTAAAAGCGCTGAGGTGGCTCTTTCCGGGTGGGGCATCATGCCAACAACATTTCCGTCTTTATTGCAAATACCGGCTATATCTCTTGTTGATCCATTTGGGTTATCGGTATAGCGGAACACGATTTGTCCCTGAGTTTCTAGTTCTGCAAGAGCTTCGGGGGGGCATACAAAGTTGCCCTCGAAATGGTTAATGGGAATATTTATGCAGTCTCCAACTGTTGAACCCTTACCAAGAATATTTTCAGTTGAAACGAATTCGATTTGCTGCATTGAGCAGAGAAATTTCATGCCGACGTTTTTCTGCAGGGCTCCGGGCAGCAACCCAGCTTCTGTTAACACTTGAAAACCGTTGCAGATTCCTAAAACTGGACCGCCATTCAGTGCAAATGCAGCCACTGACTCCATAACTGGGGAAAATCTTGCTATTGCTCCGCATCGCAAATAATCACCGTGTGCGAAACCTCCTGGTATCACTACCGCATCGACCTTCTTCAACGATGGGTCCGCATGCCAGAGAACTTCAGCGTCGCCACCAAGAGTCCGTATTGCGTCGATGGTGTCGAATTCACAGTTCGTGCCTGGGAAACGAACAACTCCTACGCGATGACTCATGTTTCTAGAACTTCCACCAAAGCGTCTTCGATAACGGGGTTCGTCAGGAACCGATTACACATGTCTTCAACGAGTGATTGTGCCGCGTCAACTGAGTCAGCTTCGACTTGGAGGCGAATAACCTTGCCCACCCGCACATTTCCGGTCATCTCAAAGCCCAACGCAGGCAGCGCTCGTTCAATGGTTGAACCTTCAGGGTTTGCTATGCCATCTCGTGGCGAGACTTCGATTCTTACCTCGAAGTGCATCAGCTTTGCCCAATCCACTGTGTGAATGATTCGCCCGTAATTCGTTCATAAGCCGTGACGTACCGGTCGCGAGTTGCTTTCACCGTTTCGGGAGAAAGAGGTGGGGGCGGCGGTGACTTATCCCAGCCAGTTGCTTCTGTTGCGTCTCTGACTGGTTGTTTGTCCAACGAAACTGGTGTTGCACCTGGGTTCCAATTTTCTGCGGGCCAAAACCGTGACGAATCAGGTGTTAGAAGCTCATCTGCTATCACCATTTCACCGTCAACTATCCCTAGTTCGAACTTGGTATCTGCAATGATGACGCCGTGCTGCGCGGCGTGTTGTGAGGCTTGCCGATAAGCCTCGATAGAAACCGACCGTGCTGCTTCTGCTAGCTCCGCTCCCACGATGGTTACCGCCTCGTCGTAGCTGATGTTTATGTCATGGCCTTCGGTAGCTTTGGTGGACGGGGTAAACACAGGTTCGGGTAACTGTTGGGCTTCTAGCAACCCTGCAGGCAAAGTTGCCCCGTGCATGGTCCCTGATTCTTGGTATTCCTTCCACGCAGATCCGGTTATGTATCCACGCACAATGCATTCGAGAGGCAACATTTCTGCCCTTCGAACCAGCAACGCTCGACCCGTCCATTCGGGCCGCCTGGCAACTTCGGGAAAGTCAGTTGGGTCAGCCGAAACTAGGTGGGTAGGTGCAACCGAAGCTAAGTATTCAGACCACCACACTGTCATCGCGGTTAGCACTCTCCCTTTGTCAGGGATCGGTTCGTTGAACACGACATCGAATGCTGAAATCCGATCGCTTGCCACCATGAGGAGATGCTGGTCGTCGACGACATACATATCTCGTACTTTGCCACTGTGGAGTAATTCGAGTTCGCTCACGTCTCTTCTCTACTAGAGAATGGGGGATGGGCGGTAGGACCCTGCCCCAGGATGTTCAGAATTAATTGTGGCTGCAGTTGCTACGAAGTCTGCAACTTGGGAATCCGCGAGACCGATGAACGCCCCCCGATCAGAAAGAGCCTCGGTGACCGCGTCCTGGTCCAAAGGCAGGAGCGGGTCATTAACGAGGCGTTCGATCAGATCATTTTCGCCAGAGCCACCTTCTCGAATTTCTAGAGCTGCTTCTATCGCATGTTGCCTAATAATCTCATGGGCCTCTTCTCTGCCGGCACCAGCTTTGACTGATGCCATCAATAGTCGGGTGGTAGCGAGGAAAGGTAAGTACCGTTCCAGTTCCCGATTAATGGCATTGCTGTAGGACCCGAAGCCGTCCAGCACCGTCAAAATAGTTTCGAGTGCGCCGTCAATCGCGAAGAAGGCGTCAGGGAGTACAACGCGTCGGACTACCGAACAGCTGACATCACCTTCATTCCACTGGTCACCAGCGATGGACGCTGCCATCGTGAGGTGCCCTCGTAACACCGACACAAACCCGTTGACGCGCTCGGCGGAGCGTGCATTCATCTTGTGGGGCATAGCCGACGAACCGACCTGCCCTTCATTAAAACCTTCGGTAGCGAGATCTAGACCAGCCATAAGGCGGATTTGCAGGGCAATATTCCCTAACGGACTTGCGGTTTGTGTGAGTGCGCTAACGACATCTAGGTCAAGTGACCGCGGGTATACCTGGCCAATAGCTTGCAGCGTCTGCCCAAACCCTAACTGGTTAGCAACCCGTTCTTCTAGTTCCGCGACCTTGCCGGTATCGCCTTCAAAAAGGTCAAGGAGGTCTTGTTGTGTGCCAACCGGGCCTTTTAAACCACGTAACGGATATTTGCTCAGTAAGTCCTCTAAACGCTCATAGGCGAGCAGAGTTTCTTGACCTAGGTTCGCGAAACGTTTTCCCAAAGTCGTCATTTGGGCTGGCACGTTATGCGAGCGACCTGTTATCGCTGTCTCTTGATATCGAATGGCTAAGTCCGCGAGTCGTGAAATGACGGCTACTAGTCGTTGTTGAGTCAAAACTAACGATCGTTTGATCTGCAACTGCTCAACATTTTCTGTCAGGTCTCGCGAAGTAAGCCCTTTATGGATGTGTTCGTATCCCGCCAGTGAGGAAAATTCTTCGATTCGTGCTTTGACGTCGTGCAATGTGACGCGTTCACGGCGATCAATTGATTCCAGGTCGACGTCAGCCATGACTGACCGATATGCGTCGACTACGGCATCGTCAATGTCGATACCTAAATCTTTTTGAGCTTCGAGAACTGCTACCCATAGTTCGCGCTCTAAGACGACTTTGTTTTCTGCTGACCAGATTTCTGCCATCTCAGGCGACGCGTATCGATTCGCTAAGACATTGGCTACCAATGGCTTGGACGCTGTCACCTTGCACCTTCATCTCTAAAAGTTTTGAGCCGCTCGATTAAGTCTGGATTATTCAACGACAGCATTTCTACGGCCAAAACTGCTGCGTTGGCAGAGCCATCAACAGCTACGGTCGCTACAGGAATCCCTCTTGGCATCTGCACCGTTGAAAGTAGGGCGTCCATTCCGCCACTGACGCCACCTGATAAGGGCACACCAATCACCGGCAAAGTCGTGTGCGCTGATACCGCACCAGCGAGATGTGCCGCCATCCCAGCTCCACAAATAATTACGCCATACCCATTATCGCGAGCGTTAGATGCAAGCTCTGCGACCTGTTCGGGGGTCCGATGAGCTGACATGACGTGGACTTCGTGCGGGACATCAAAGCGTTCAAGCATTTCCGAAGCCCCAGCCATCTTGTCTTCGTCGCGAGGCGAACCCATCAAAATCGCCACCTTCATTTGATTCCCTCTCGGTTGGTATCTATCTCAATCGAAGCACCAATATCGGTGCGGTGTTGCATACCTGGCCATGAGATCGCATCCACTGCTTTGTATGCGATCTCCCGAGCTGTACCCAAAGTGGGGGCTCGACCACAAACATTGAGCACCCGGCCACCGTTAGTTACCAGGTCACCTTGGATATTTGAGTCGACGCCGGCACAAAATACAGTCACACCTTCAATTGCTCTTGCTTCATCTAAACCGTGAATGACATCTCCTATTCTGGGTGACGCAGGGTACCCCTCTGATGCAAGCACAACAGTCACCATCGCATCAGCTGAAACTGTTGGTTGACTCGTCAAGTCCCCCTTGGCTACTTCCAATAAAGTTTCGCTCAGGTTGCCTTCAAATCGCGGCAGTATCACCTGGGCTTCAGGATCACCAAACCGCACGTTGTACTCCAATAATTTCGGTCCATCCTTTGTCATCATGAATCCGGCGAATAACACTCCCCGGTAATCGATGCCGCGTTTTTTAAGTTCTACGACCGTGGGGTGCACAGCGAGGTCCATTAATGCTTCAAGATCGTCAAGTCCGAGGTCCGGCATTGGGGAGTAGCAGCCCATTCCTCCAGTGTTGGGACCATGGTCGTCGTCATGCAGCCGTTTATGATCTTGGGCAGAAGTGGGGATTAGAACAGCCTGTTGTCCATCGCATAATGCAAACAAGGAGAGTTCTGGTCCTGTAAGCCCTTCCTCAACGACTATTCGACGGCCAGCGTTTCCGAAAGAAACTCCCGACAACTTATTTCTTGCGTCGTTTTCAGCTTCCTCCAAATTGTCGGTGACTAAAACGCCTTTACCAGCGGCCAACCCATCAGTTTTGACGACATAAGGCGGACGGAGCGTCGATAAAAACTCGGTTGCTTCCTCTGCTTGGGTTTGATCGAACGCTGCGTAGCTAGCGGTTGGGACACCCGCTGCATGAACCAAGTCTTTCATCCAAGCTTTCGAAGCCTCTAAGAGGGCTCCATCTGTTCCCGGGCCAAAAACATGGCGGCCAGACGCGCGAAGTTCATCTGCTAACCCGTTGACTAAAGGAACTTCGGGGCCGATGACATAGAGGTCGGCGTCAACTGCAGTTGCTGCCTTCTCGGTGCTGCCCGGTATACCCGCTGAGCCTGGGGTGACAACTACCTCTGCGTCAGTTGCGAGCGTTGTGGCAAATGCGTGTTCGCGGCCCCCTGAACCGACAACGCAGACTTTCATGCTGCAAACCGCAAATATTGCTCTCGGCCGGGGCCGACACATACGAATCGGATTGGGACACCCATCTGGCGTTCAAGGAAAGATATGTATTCGACAGCCTCTCTCGGTAAATCATTGCGCTCGGTTGCTGCGGATAAGTCAGTTTGCCAGCCGGGGAATTCTGCATAAACAGGAGTGGCTTTGTCGTGCAAGCGTCGCAGGTGCGGCAGATATTCATAACGTTGGCCTTCTACCTCATAGGCCACACAGACTTTTATTGTCTCCAACTGGTCTAGAACATCTAATTTGGTGAGAGCAATTTCCGTGCAAGCGTTGAGTCGAACGGCTTGACGTGCCATGACTGCATCGAACCATCCGGTGCGCCGACGTCGCCCTGTGTTGGTTCCGAATTCTTTACCAACTTCAACAAGGTGATCCCCGACTTCATCTTCAAGTTCGGTGACAAATGGGCCCGCGCCGACTCGGGTCAAATATGCTTTGGCAATTCCTATGACCTGATCAATCGCCCCGGGTCCTATGCCCGCTCCAACGAGTGCGAATCCAGCAACGGGGTTTGATGAAGTGACAAACGGATATGTGCCATGGTCTAGATCGAGAAATGTTGCCTGAGCACCCTCAAACAAAACACGTTGCCCGGCATGCAAGGCATCATGAAGGTGCCCAATCGTGTCTCCTATGTATGGAGCTACGCGAGGCGCTACCTCGTTAATCAATTCGTCAGCTAATTGATCCGGATCTACGCCCTCATGACCATGGATGTCTCGCAGAATTGCGTTCCGTTCCGTTAAAGCACTGTGCAGTCGAGACCTGAGATGGTCCGGGTCAAGTAAGTCTTCGACACGTATTCCGATTCTTGACGCTTTGTCGGCGTAAGCAGGTCCGATTCCGCGTTTGGTGGTGCCAAGTTTGTTATCCCCCAACTGGCTCTCAGCCAATTCATCAAGAATCTGATGGTAGGGAAGCACCAAATGAGCTTGTGGACTCAGCATCAGACGTTGGCAATCAACACCTTTGGCTGTGAGGGTGTCGATTTCAGCAAGCAGAACGTAGGGATCAACCACGACGCCATTGCCAATAATCGGTACTACATGGTCATTCAAAATCCCACTGGGGATTAATTGCAACGCGAAAACTTCGCCATCAACGACAATCGTGTGGCCTGCGTTATGTCCTCCTTGGTAGCGCACCACATGGGCACAATCTTTAGCCACGATGTCAACGACTCGGCCCTTGCCTTCATCGCCCCACTGGGTACCGACCACTATTGATCCGGGCAAGGAACACTCCAAACGTCATCTGCTGACGTTGTCAGATCCTAATTGCGGAATATGACTTTTCTAGGATGAATTAACACCCTTTATTTTTTTGTGGCGAAAAGCGCTGCCAAGTTTCGTTTCAACGGCGACGGCGGCGCGGATCTAACCACGGGATTACAGACTGTTGAAGGGGTACGAGGTCTCTTCGGTATTGACGATGGGTTTCCATCACCGTTGCGTTAGCAGTCGCTCGGAGGTCACGCATTTCTGTTTCCAGTTGGATCAGTCGCTGTTCTAAGTCAAGAACACGCTTCACTCCAGCTAAATTCAATCCCTCGTTAGTTAACTCCTGGATACGGCGCAGAAGAGCTATGTCTATTTCGCTGTACCGACGACTCCCGCCAGGGGTGCGAGCCGGTTCCAGTAATCCTTTTCGCTCATATATTCGTAGGGTTTGAGCGTGAACTCCGGCGAGTTCTGCTGCTACAGAAATTACGTACACAGCTCTGTCAGGCGCAGGAGTCGATGGCATCGGTTCCATAATCAGCCCTCCTCTTGTGGTTCATTTCGAGGTGACCAGTCAGTTACCTCGCTCAGTGCTTCGATTGCTTCTCTTTCTTTTGGACTTAACTCCGCAGGGACGGCTATCTCAAGGGTCACTAACAAATCTCCTGTGGACTTCGCAGTCAGAACACCCCGACCCTTGACTCGAAATGTTGTCCCTGATTTAGTGCCCGGTGGGATCTTTAATGTGACGGTCGAATGATCGTAGGTAGGGATCTTAATTTCGGCTCCCAAAGCTGCTTCAGGAAACGTCACGGGGATAACCAAGGTCAGATGTTTTCCCTTCCGTCCAAACATTGAATCTGGGGCGACTTCAACGACAACATAAAGGTCCCCGTTGGGGCCACCATTTCTTCCGGCGCCGCCTTTGCCTGACAACCGAATCCGTTGACCATTATCAACACCGGCGGGGATGCGAACTTTTACCTGTCGGCGTTCACCATCAACGGCGCCTCCAAGTAAGACGTTCGTAGTAACACCATCAATCGCGTCACGAAAACCTAGATGTATGCGTGTCTCTTGATCTACCCCACGCATCGAAACAGGGCCCCGTTGGCCACGTCCAAACAGGTTTCCAAACATGCCGCTGAGATCATCAAGATCGTCGAAATGGACATTGAAGCCATCAGCACCAGAAGCGAAACCCCCGGCTGCTGAAGGGCCAATCCTCCGGGCTTCGTCATAGTCTTCGCGTTTTGTGTCATCACCCAAAACGTCGTACGCAGCCGAAACCTCCTTGAAACGCTCCTCGTTTCCACCTTTTGCGTCCGGATGATGGGAACGTGCCAGCTTTCTGTAGGCCTTAGTAATTTCTTTCGAAGAAGCCGTCGACGACACCCCGAGAACGGCGTAGTAGTCCTTCTCAAACCATTCTCGTTGGGCAGCCATCTCTCACCTCCTCGCTACATTTAGAACAAACTATTGCTCGCGAACCTTGACCATGGCCGGACGTAATACCGCGCCGCTCCATAAGTAACCAGGCCGTAGTTCCTCAACTACGACTTGTTCGTTCCCTTCCCCTGTCTCGAAGGACATCGCCTCATGGCGGGTCGGGTCAAATGGGGCTCCCAGAGTTTCAATACGAGTTAAACCGTTGTTGTTGAGCACAGTCTCAAGCGCATTTTGAATTGGGGTTACGTCCTGCAGTCCTTGAGCGGCAGCTGCATCACAGGCATCAAGGACCGGTAGGAGCGTCTCCGCCAGTCGCGATACCCCAGCAGAAATCCGCTGTTCCGTTTCGCTAGAACTCCTCCGGCGAAAGTTCTCAAACTCAGCTTGCAGTCTTTGCAAGGAATCTCGAAAGTCATCACGTTCGGCGGTGACTCCTTCCAACGATTCAAGCAACGTCTCGACAGAAAGTGGGTCTTCAGGCCCAGGCTTAGAAGACTCTGCTTCTCCGTCGGTTAGTGGAACCGTTATTTCTTCGACGTTTAGCTCAAGCTCCTCTTGTCCGGAGTCACTTAGCTCCCCGTCGTTCACTGGTCCTCGTCGATAATTTCAGCATCCACGACATCGTCAACATCGCCTGAAGGTTCTGCAGTTCCATCATCTGCTTGTTGAGCTGCAGCCTCATACAGTTTTTGGCTAAAGGATTGACTCACTTCAGTTAGCTTTTCAGTCGCTTTGCTAATTGCTTCCGTGTCGCCGTCCTCGCTTTCCAGAGTTGCTTTGAGGCTGGACAACGCTTCTTCGACCTCGGCTTTGTCGTCGTCAGCAACCTGATCTGCTTGGTCCGCCAGCATTTTTTCGATCTGGTAAACCAACGCGTCGGCATTGTTTCGGACTTCAGCTGCTTCACGTCGTTGACGGTCTTCTTCAGCGTGAGATTCAGCGTCCTTAACCATTGTCTCGATGTCAGCATCACTTAGGTTCGATTCACCGCTTATCGTTATGGACTGTTCTTTATCGGTTGCTCGATCTTTCGCGGACACGTTGACGATGCCATTGGCGTCTATATCAAAGGTGACTTCAATTTGAGGAACTCCCCTCGGTGCCGGGGGTAAGTCAACCAATTGGAACTTCCCCAGAGTCTTATTCCCTGATGCCATCTCTCGTTCTCCCTGCAGGACATGGATTTCTACGGACGGTTGCATGTCATCAGCGGTGGTGAAGACCTCTGTTCTTTTTGTCGGGATAGTGGTATTGCGTTCGATCAATTTGGTCATAACGCCTCCCTTGGTCTCGATACCAAGGCTCAAGGGTGTGACATCGAGAAGCAAAACATCTTTCACGTCACCCTTTAACACGCCGGCTTGAACTGCAGCGCCAACGGCAACAACTTCGTCGGGATTAACTCCCTTATGCGGTTCTTTGCCAGCGATCTCCATCACGAGTTCCTGCACCGCTGGCATGCGTGTCGAACCGCCAACCATGATGACGTGATCAATGTCGCTAGAGGTTAGGTTCGCGTCTTCTATCGCCTGTTTGAAAGGTGCGCGACATCGGTCGACCAAGTCGGCAGTAATTTCTTGGAACTTGGCTCTACTCAGCTCATAATCCAAATGCAGTGGTCCGCTGTCTGTCGCGGTGATAAAGGGCAGGTTGATTTGAGTTGTCTGCTTTGAGGACAAATCCTTCTTGGCTTGTTCAGCAGCCTCTTTGAGCCGTTGAAGGGCCATGGGGTCAGCTTTGAGGTCGACACCGTGGTCACCCTTGAAGGAATCAGCGAGCCAATCAATTACTCTCTCATCCCAGTCATCCCCTCCAAGCTGTGTATCCCCAGCGGTTGATTTGACTTCAAAAACCCCGTCTCCAATTTCCAGCACCGACACATCAAATGTGCCTCCGCCCAGGTCGAACACCAATATGGTTTGGTCTTCTGTTTCCTTATCTAGGCCGTAAGCAAGAGCTGCTGCAGTCGGTTCGTTGATGATTCTCAGGACATCTAACCCGGCAATCTGTCCGGCTTCTTTGGTTGCTGTGCGTTGGGCATCGTCAAAGTAGGCCGGCACCGTAATAACTGCTTCTGTAACTTCGTCGCCTAGGTATTGCTCAGCGTCACGTTTAAGTTTCTGCAGCACTCTTGCTGCAATTTCTTGCGGCGTATAGGACTTGTCGTCAATAGCGACCGTCCAATTTGTACCGACATGTCGTTTTACTGATGCCAACGTGCGATCAGGGTTAGTGACTGCTTGTCGTTTAGCAACCTCACCTGTGAGTACTTCGCCACCTTTGGCGAAACCAACGATGGATGGTGTGGTTCGGTCACCTTCAGCATTCGCTATTACGGTCGGTTCGCCACCTTCCATAGCGGAAACGACTGAGTTGGTGGTTCCAAGGTCTATGCCAACTGCTTTCGACATGGGTGTCTCCTATTCTGAGATATTTAGTCAGGTAGTACGTCGAACGCCCCAAGATCTGGCCGAATCGTGGCTAAATCTGCGCTCGAGGGATAACCATCATAAAAGTTGAGTGTCTCATTTACAACTTTCATGTAAAGATTCTTGACCTAGCTGTAGTCCAGTCATGCGGCTAAGGTGCAAATCATGGTCAAAAAGGCCACAAGGCTGGTTCTTCTCCGACATGGTCAAAGTCAGTGGAATCTTGAAAATAGATTCACTGGTTGGTTCGATGTCGGATTAACCGAAAAGGGCATTAAAGAAGCCAACACGGCTGGGGATCTGTTGATGTCGTCTGGGATGTGTCCCGATGTCGTTCATACTTCACTTCAGACACGCGCGATTGCGACCGCTGATTTGGCTCTGTCTGCTTGCGAACGACTATGGATTCCGGTTCGCCGAAGTTGGCGGCTCAACGAGCGTCATTACGGTGGTCTCACTGGATTGAACAAACAAGAAACCATTGACCTTCATGGTGAAGAAAAGGTTCAAGAGTGGCGGCGAAGCTATTCCGTTGCACCACCTCCGATGGCGAACGACCATCCTTACAACCCAAACACGGACCTTCGTTACCGTTCTGTCCCCACCAATCTTTTGCCGGCCACTGAATGTTTGGCTGATGTCCTCGAACGGCTAGTCCCCTACTGGCGGGATCAGTTAGCTCAAGACTTACAAGAATTCGACACCGTTCTTGTGGCGGCTCACGGCAATAGCTTGAGAGCTCTGGTTAAGCATCTTGACGAGGTGCCGGAAAATGAAATCGTGGGACTCGAGATACCAACTGGGGCTCCCATTGTCTATGAACTCGACTCAGAACTACGCCCTGCTGAGTCGCTGTCTATATCTGAACGCTATTTGACCTAGCTCGAGCCGTGATTCGGCAAACGCTAAAGGGCGTCCACTCCACGTTCTCCTGTGCGTATCCGAGTGACGCTTTCCACTTCAGTAACCCAAACCTTGCCATCACCGATTTTTTCTGTGCGCGCAGCTTCAACTAAACAATCCACGACGCGTTCCGTATCGGCATCGTCTACCAAGATTTCAACTCGTACCTTGGGGATGAAATCGACATGATATTCAGTGCCGCGGTACGTCTCGGTGTGGCCGCCTTGTCGCCCGAAACCACGTACTTCAGAAGCGGTGAGCCCCTGGACGTTTGTGTCTTGTAAGGCATCAACCACTGCTTCAAGGCGGTGAGGTTTTATTACCGCTGTCACCAAACGAACCATGCGGACGCCTCCTTAGTTACTTACTGTCTACCAACCTTGTCACGTGAGTTGTTATACGGCCAGCGTCATTGCGGCAAAGATTGAGGCCGATAATAGGCTGGTCTGAGAATCGCAATAAACCTAGGACTGCGAGTACCAGCAACTCACAACACTAGGGAAGCGCACCTTCAGGGCGATCATTAACGTTTGTGTACAAAGTGTCCGGTAACTTGGCCTACGTGAAAGCACGAGTAAAACCGCATCACCTCGCGCTCGGAATTGGAATCGCGTTCGCTTCGGTGACCGCAGTTTCGGGAATCGCTGCGACTGTGTTCGGGTTCCACAACAACAATGCCGTTCATCGGGAAGTGTTTGGCAACGTTCCTGGTGCCCTAAAGCTGGCTTTCTACGTCATCACTCCTGTCCTCATAGTTTTTGGGGCTTGGAACTTTGCCCAGCGAGTAAAAAACTGGGAACGGGGTGCTCCGGATCGCCGAGCAACCAACAGCGATAACGCAAAGAAACGAGTTCGCGATTACCGGGCGGGTGTCATGATGCAGACACTCCTGCGTGACCCAGCCGCGGGTGTCATGCACGCTCTTTTGTATTACGGCTTTCTGGTGCTCTTGGCAGTTACAACAACCCTAGAAATCGACCACCAACTTCCTGAACGATTGAAGTTCTTACATGGCGGCACCTATCAGGGATTCAGCTTCGTAGCTGATTTGGCTGGCCTGATGTTCACAGTCGGGATGATCTGGTCCATAGTTCGTCGTTACGTGCAAAAGCCGTATCGGATCAAGATCAAAACACGACCCGAACATGCCCTTATTCTTGGAGTTCTTTTAGGTCTAGGACTTACCGGCTTTGCTGCTGAAGCCTTCCGGATTGCTGTGGAAGGACGCCCAGCGTATGAACAATGGTCATTCATTGGATACCCGCTGTCAGCGTTAGTGGACCAAGTCGGGGCAGTCGCTGGGTGGCATCAAGCTATGTGGATAGCCCACGTGCTTTGCTTCATGGCGTTCCTCGTCATGCTGCCCATCACCATGCTTCGCCACATGTTTACTTCGCCACTCAACATGTATCTGAAAGACCGCGAACGACCAAAAGGTGCGATGCGGGCCTTGCCAGATCTCATGGAAGCTGAAGATATTGAAACCATTGGGGCCTCGGTAATTGAAGACTTCACTTGGAAACAGCTCTTAGACACAGACAGTTGCACCATGTGCGGCCGGTGTACAGCGGTGTGCCCAGCTCACGCAACAGGGAAACCGCTCGACCCAAGAGAAATCGTGCTCAAAACAGGCGAGGTGATGGCAGCAACGGGAGAACACGGACAGGTTTCTCCTCCAATAGGCACAGATACCGAAATAACAGTCGAAGCAAATAGCTTGTTTGAGCGAATCAGCAACGAAGAGCTGTGGTCTTGCACTACCTGCCGAGCCTGCGACGAAAACTGTCCCGTCAACATTGAAATCCTGGACAAGATCCTCGACATGCGCCGGTACCTCACCCTTATGGAAAGTGATTTCCCAAATGAGCTGGGTGGAGCTTTCAGAGGCATGGAAAATAACGCCAACCCTTGGAATATGAACAACGGTGAGCGGGCGGATTGGGCAAAAGATATTGATGTTGAGGTTGTTGACCCATCAGACCCGTTCGATCACGAGTATCTGTACTGGGTTGGGTGCGCCGGTTCTTTTGACGACAAGAACCAGAAGGTGTCCGAAGCAACAGCGAAGTTGCTCCGTCGCGCCGGCGTCGACTTTGCCATTCTCGGGCCGTCGGAAATGTGCACAGGCGACAGTGCCCGACGTTCGGGCAATGAGTACCTATTCCAAATGTTGGCAACAGAGAACATCAACAACCTCAACGAAATGGGGGTTCAGAAAATCGTTACCCAATGCCCTCATTGCTTCAACGCTCTCAATAACGAATACCCACAATATGGAGGGAATTGGGAAGTGCTCCACCACACCCAGTTCTTGGAGGAGCTTGTCGAATCAGGTGCGCTTGATCTAAGCGAGGCACGTTTAGATGAGCGAATCGTCTATCACGACTCCTGCTACCTGGGCCGACACAACGACATTTATATGTCTCCCCGGAACGTTATTGGGACACTCAGCGGTGTCGAAATAGTTGAAGCTCCCAGAAACGGGAATAAAGGAATGTGTTGTGGGGCCGGCGGTGCCCGTATGTGGATGGAAGAGACTATCGGAACCAAAGTGAACGACGAACGTTCTGAAGAACTCATAAACACCGGAGCAAGTCGTATCGCGACAGCCTGCCCGTTCTGCTACGTCATGATTGACGATGGCGTCAAAGGCCAAGGGTTTGAGGAAGACCAAATCAAAGTAGCCGACATATCAATTCATCTCGTCGAGGCCTTAGAGGCCGGCGAATCTGAGCCAACACCTACCGATTAATAGTTCATTCAAAATTTTCGTGAAACCGGCTCGGGGTGGGGCCGCGTTGGCCTCGATACTTAGAACCCAGTGAGGATGCACCGTAAGGGACGTCAGCTGGTGTGGTCATTTGGATGAAACTAATTTGCCCGATTTTCATTCCGGGATAAAGAGTGATCGGAAGATTGGCCACATTGGAAAGCTCCAGAGTGAGATGTCCGTCCCAACCAGCGTCAACGAATCCCGCTGTGGTGTGAATAAGTAAGCCAAGTCGCCCTAACGAAGATTTGCCTTCTATCCGCCCTACTAGATCATCTGGGATGGCTACTCGTTCAAGAGTTGACCCCAACGCAAATTCGCCCGGGTGGAGCACGAAGGCGTCATCTTGGTCAACGACTACTTCTTGGGTCAGTTCAGTCTGATCTTGTTTGACGTCGATGACTCTTCTTGTGTGATTCAAAAAGACTCTAAATCTGTTATCCAGACGAAGGTCCACTGAAGATGGCTGGATGTCTTGCTGATCCAATGGGTCAATCACAATTCGCCCTGCTGCTAACAGCTCGCGGATTGTCCGGTCGGAGAGAATCATGAGAAAGGCAGCCTAGCGTTGACAGTGACCGCCAATTGTTTCCCAGGCAAGCTTCGTCGCGTGGTTGAGCCCTGGGATAGCTTCCTCGTTAGACTTCGCTGCTGATTCACTGCGCGGTTTGCGGGTGTAGTTCAATGGCAGAACGTCAGCTTCCCAAGCTGAGAACGCGGGTTCGATTCCCGTCACCCGCTCCAATGCCTCAATCTAAAGCCCTAACTGCCCCGGATCTCACTAGAGGGTTCGGAATGTTCCATGGCAGGAGCGTTGAAGCTCACGAAGAAATGAAAGACCGTCAGCGCGATTCAGTGGAGGGCGTCGAAGCTGTCACCGACTGAAGTGTTGATTGATAGTCCGATGCCACTTGTTGCCCGGCAGACCGCTGTGTGTGGCTGCCATGCCGGTTGCGTATTTGCTAAGACGGACTGGTCGATGGCCCTGCCGCCATAACATTCGGTCAAGGGGGCCGGGACCATCAGGCGATTTGGTTTCAATCACGACACCATTTACTGATGCTTCTTTTCCGTCAACAGTTTGGCATCTCACATTCAAGTCTGCTGTCAGGCGCACTCGCGTCTCAGCATCAACAACCGAAATGCGTTCATAAGAGGTTCGCAAAGTGGGAGTGAGAGTTTCGGCGAACCCGTCCTTGTTCAACGCATCGTTGACGAACTCTGCACCATCGGTGGTCAAACTGTGACGCGATGGTGAATCTTCGAGGAGGCGGAGTTTTCGGCTTTGTCCTCGCTGTTCGCGAAGCTTCACCTCCACCATGGACGTGTCGGTATCTGTATAGGTACGGGTGCGTACCTTCCAACGTCGTCTTCGTCGATGAGCAGTACCACGAAATGACTCCAGATCTGCCGTATCGAAATACCACGACTCGTACGAAAATGATCTGTGTCCTCCAATCTCTAGCACCAACAGGGTTTGAGGCAGCACGGCGAAGAAGCTCTCCGCTTCCTGGTTGTCGACTACATATTTCCTGTCGAAGCGTTGATCGAGGGGCGCTAAGTCTTCGATGCCTTCAAGATCGATCGAGGGAAAGGGTGCGGCGAGAGACTCGAACGAAACGGTCATATCTTCAGGCGATAATGAACGTCGACGTTAGTGCTGTCATTGACCAGGTCGACTCGACGGACGGTCACTCGTCGTACCGACACCACATCTGCTCCACCCAGCAGAGCTTCCAAGATGTTAATTAACTCGGTTTCGTCTGTATAGGCCCGGTCAAGGATCACATTTTGGTGACGATGTCCTCGAAGCAGTGCCTGGTGATCACCAAGCCACAGCGCAAACAGCACAGCTGCCATCAAAGCTGGGGAAACCCATTCGGGTTCGATCTCAACGCCGCCCAATAGTCCTATGGCCAGCGAACTGAAGTAGTACGCGATTTCTTGTTGACCTAACTCCGAAGATCGTAAACGGATGATGGACAGCACCCCGAATAGTCCTAAACCCAACCCCAGGTTTACTTCGACCTTGGTAAAGGTGGTGGCGATCGCCAGGACCGCTACGTTGACACCGAGGAGAGCCACGACCATGTCGCGTCTTCGATTGCGGGGAAAGTACAACCCAAAGACCAACAAAAGCACCGCTATAAGATCCGCTGCAATCAACAATGCTCGACTCATCCGACCAACCTCTCAACGTGAGCAGCCAACCTATTGTTCACCCTAAACCCTGAACTTCAAGTGATAGTTGCGGTTGATTAACCCTTGTTTCGAGCTACTTCGAGCGCTGAACTCAAATTTGAAAGAGCAAGGTTCCATTTCTCCACAGGTAACGCGTCTTGGTGAGTTGATGCGGCTTCTATAGTGGCGTCACGAATTTGCTCGGCCCACTGATCAAGGGTGGTCCGCGTGCTTTCTTCTGAGAAGGGGCCAGCCAGAAATGCGGCCCGCGCCTGATCATGCTCTGTGACGAAGGTCGCCCAGGCGCCTGTTAGGCGATCGCACGCCGCCGATCTTTGAGGAATTCGCCACGCACCGTAGGGAAAGGGAAGGCAGTCGTTACTCGTCTTGCCCCACTCGTCAGCAATTGCGGTTACGGGGCTGACATCGGAGACGATGTTTTGGAAGGAGTTGTCAAGGTCCCAGGGGATCAGGTGAAGTTGCCCACTAGTGGGCTCTTCATACCAATAGAAATTATGGTTGTTGCAGCCATCGAAGCAGTACCAGTGCAATGGGCCGTCGTCGTTTCGGATAGCTCGGTCGACAACGGCCCAGCGCATTACTTCGACAATGTCAGTCCATTTTGCGGCGACGTCAGGTAGCTCGTTCTTTTCCGCGGCTGCTAATTCTTTGGAGAATGTGCGGATATGAGTGACGGTGACGTCATCTTCTTCGTTCGTTTTTAAGGCCTGTTGG